>PDWI01003320.1_pt1 | contig 22808 bp, 16 predicted proteins | sample 1430891 | NCBI WGS metagenome assembly PDWI01 (sample SAMN01162508, study PRJNA174530) | Oral metagenome, whole genome shotgun sequencing project. | biome: Marine environment; feature: Marine mammal; material: Swab sample of the gingival sulcus; isolation source: swab sample of gingival sulcus... | reverse complement strand
GCGGTACATCTCGCCGTGGTTGTAGATGTCGATCGGCCGGTCATCGAGGATCGCGTCGACGAATTTGTAAAGCGCAAGGTCGGGCCGGCCCCAGGTGCCGTAGACCGTGAAGAAGCGGAACATCGTGGTCGGCAGATCCCACAGATGCGCGTAGGAATGCGCCATGCTCTCGTTGGCCTTCTTGGTGGCGGCATAGATCGTAAGCTGGGTGTCGGCCTTTTCGGTCTCGGTAAAGGGCATCTCGGTGTTGGCGCCATAGACCGAGGAGGTCGAGGCCATCATCAGATGTTTCACCTCGAGCCGGCGGGCGGCCTCCATCACGTTGAAAGTGCCGATCACGTTGGAATCGAGATAGGCGCGGGGGTTCTCGAGGCTGTAGCGCACCCCCGCCTGAGCGGCGAGGTGGATGATGACCTCGGGGCGGAAATCGTCGGCCACCCTGTCGAACAGCGCCTGATCTTCGAGCATGCCCTCGGTGGCGGCGAAGCCGGGGTTTTGCGCCAGCGTCGCATGGCGGCGCTGCTTGAGGGTGACGTCATAGTAATCGGTCATCCCGTCGTAGCCATGCACCTCGAACCCCTCGGCCAGCAGCAGACGCGCGAGGTGGAAGCCGATGAAACCGGCGGTGCCGGTGATGAGAACGCGGGGGGCAGGGGTGGTCACAATGGGATCTCGTTTGCTGAAAGGTCGGAGGATGTCGGTTGCGGGGGAATGGTGCGGGCATGCCGCGGACCGCGCGCGGAGGGTGACAGACCGGAGCGGTCTGCCTGCCGACCGGTCATGGCGCGCGCGCCGCGCCGCGGGTCTGTCTTCGTGAGGCGTTTCATGCTCGTTTTGCCTGTCCTGTCTGTCCTGCCAGTTTTCGGTACGGGCGCCGGCCTGTCTTCCCGGCCCTCATTCGCCGGAAGCCGGGGCCGTTGCCCGGGTTTTCGCATTTTGCGTTGCCGTAGTCACCCCCGATATGGCCTCGCGGTAAGCGGCGACGACGATCGCCTGATCGTATTCGCGTTCCATCTTCGCCCGGCCCGCCCGGCCCATCGCCACCCGCGCTTCCCCGGAGAGGGCGAGGAAGCGCCGCATGGCATCGGCGAGGCTTTCGGCGCTTTTCACCTCGCAAAGAAAACCGCTGACATCGCGGTCGACCACGGCGCGGCAGCCCGGCACATCGGTGGCGATCAGCGGACGGGCCATGGCGGCGGCCTCGATCAGGGTGCGCGGCGCGCCTTCGCGGTAGGAGGGCAGCACCACGCAGGCGGCCTCGGCGATGTGGGGGCGCACATCGCCGGTGGTGCCGAGATACTCAACCACCCCTTCCGCCACCCAGGCTTCCACCTGCGCCCGGTCGATGGCGGTGCGGTTCTCGGCACTGAGCGCGCCCAGAAGCTGAAACCGCGCCCCGGGCATCTCTGCCTTCACCCGCCGCGCCGCCTCGACGAATTCGACCGTGCCCTTGTCGCGCAACAGCCGCGCGATCATCAGGAAGACCGGCGCGTCGGTCGTCTCCGGGTAAGGGGCCGGGGCGAAGCGGGCGAGGTCGATGCCGGACCCGGGCAGAAGCCTCGCCTGTTCTGCACGCAGAAGGCGGCGCCCGATGAACAGGGCGCGGTCGTCCCCGTTCTGGAAAAACACCACCCGTAGCCCCGCGAAGGCCCGCCGGTAGAGGGTTTCGGCAACAAACTGCACCATCCGCCCGGACAGAAAGGCGGTGCCGAGGCCGGAGACATTGGGCAGAAAGGGAATGCCCAGCGCCTTGGCGGCAAAGGCGCCGAAGATGTTGTTCTTGATCGTGTAGCTCAGGATCACATCCGGTTTCAGACGGCGGAAATGCCGCCATAGCCGCAGGGTGAGGCGGGCGTCGGCGAGGGGGTTGAAGCCCTTCACATCCATCTCCAGCGGCAGCACACGGCAGCCGAGCGCTTCAAGATCGGCCGTGCTGTCGTCGGGCGGGGCCAGCACGGTGACCCGATGGCCCTCGGCCAGCAGATGCGCGATCACCGGCCGGCGGAAGTTCCAGATGTTCCACGCGGCATTGACCGAAACCACGACGTTCAGGCGGCGCATCGGGCGGCTCCCTTGGTGTTTCCCGGGCTTTCATCCGGCGACACCCCGGGCCGGACACAGCTTTATAGCCGTTCCTTGTGGCATTCGCGAGGACAATCCGGGGCAGGGGCCGGGAGTGTTGCGGGTTTTCGCCCGGACGGGCGGCCGGTCAGGGAAGACGCCGGCTGCGGTCGCGGCGGGCGGCGAGCGCCCGGCGCAGGCCCCCGGGGCTCGCCAGTTGGCGCAGGAAAAACCGGCGCCGGTCGGGGTTGTGCAGAAAATCCTCGCCGTAGCGGCGCAGATCCCAGCCCAGCCGGGCGAGGGCGTGCCGGGGCTGTCCGAAGCGGATGAGGGCCTTCTCCGCCCAGCGCCGCGCGGGCAGGGGCAATGCCTCGATATCGGCCGCCTGCCCGAAGACGAGGCAGCGGGCGGCGTCGAGAGCCTCCCAGGCTGCGCTTGCGTGGGCCGGACTGCAAGCGGTGAACAGCGCCCGGGCCTCGGCGATGTCCGCGGCCGGAAGCGTCCGGGTCAGAAGCTCGAATTCCAGCGTGTCGCGCAGCGAAAACTCTGCCATCCGGTAACGCCATGGCAGTTGGGCATGCAGCACCGCATGGGCGAGACGATGCGGCGCGCGGGGCAGGGCGAGGCCCGAGAGACCGGAGAGGCCCGAGAGACCGGCATCGCCTGCGGTGTCGGGCAGGGCGGTGGTCAGTGCGGCGGTCAGAGCGGCGGTCAGGGGGGCGGCATACCGGGCAGGACCGAGACGCAGGTGCAGCTCCACCGGCACCGGCCAATCGGGGTGGTCGAGCGGGGCGAGATGGTGGTGGCCGGGGCGGGCGGCGTCCTGCCGGGGGATGGCCCCGGCGTCGGTCAGCGCCGCGAAGGCGGCCTCGGCCTCCGCGCCGGGCAGAAGCAGATCGACATCGCTGAGGAAGCGGAACGCGGGATCGGGGAACAGCGGGTCGAGCAGGTCCGCGGCCCCCTTCAGCACCACCCCCCTGAGCCCCGCCCGCTGCAGGATGGCGCCGACCGAAGCGAGCTGATCGCGGATCGCGACGTTGCGCGCGAGATTGGTGGCGCCGAGTTCGGAAAACAGGATGAGAAGGTCGCGCGGCACCGCTTCGGCCAGCGCCGGGACGCGTTCGAAGGCACTGGCGGCGACCACATGGGCGCAGGTCTGCACCGCGATCCGCGCCAGATCCTCGGGGTCGCTCGCCGCAAGGTCCCGCGCCAAAGCGCTGCCGGAAGCGTCTTTCGGGATGTCCGCCTTCGGCCCTGCCGCCGTCCGCACAAGGCCGAGCACGCCGCGATGCGGCGGCGAGGGGCATTGGGCGATACCGCCCACAAGATCGGCGTAACGGTCGGGCATGGGGTGTGAAATCCGGGGGCCTGCGATCCGGATGCAGGAGACCCCAGAACCGCGGCGAATGCAACGCGGGCAGCGCGGGCCGGTGGGGCAGCGTACGCCGGGTAAACGCAAGTTTACCGGTTTGCCGTCAGGGTGCCGCCCTGAAACCGTCGCCACAGACCCGAGGTATCTTTCCCGTGACCACCAATGCCTTTTCCCCGGCCCCGCGCTACACGATCTCCGGTATCGGCCCCTATGACGTGCCCTATGCCTATGGGGCCACCGACGAGCTGAAGGTCGCGACCGTCACCAACGGCGTTTCGCAGCCGCTCGACGCGGCCGATTTCTCGGTGGTGCCGGAAGGCCCCGCGACCTCGGGCACGGTGTTTCTCACCGCCGACGCTGCCGCGGCCCATGACGGCGAGGCCCTGGAGATCACCCGCGACACCGAAGTGGTGCAGCTCTGGCAGGGGCTCGCCTCGACCGCGACAAGCCTCGAGGATCAACTCGACCAGATGACCCGCGCGCTCCAGGACACCCAGACCGAGGCCGCCACCAGCCTCAGGGTGTCGGGCACCTGGCGCACCAGCGTCGCGGAGCTTGTGGCCGACAACCTGCTGACCTACGAGGCCGGCAAGATCAACACCGCAGATGCGGGTGCGCGGATCACCACGCTGGCCGAAGGCTTCACCTACGAGGTGGCCGAAAGCAGCGCCACCGACCACCACCTTGAAACCGCCGGCGGGGTGAAGCTCTATGTTCTGCCGGTGAACGGCGAGGCCTATCACCTCGCCGCCTTCAACATCGCCAATGACGGGGTCACCGACGATTTCGCGAAGTTCCGTCAGGCGGCGGACGCCTGCCGTGACAACGGCATTGCCAGCCTGATCCTGCCGGGGGGCGATATTTTCTGCGGCCAGGAGCTGGAGTTCGACTGGTATGGCGGGATCTACGGGGTGCGGGGGCATGCCGACAGCGCCGGCAATGGCACCACCCGGCTCTATTTCCCCGCCGGCACCAATGGCATTCGCTTCTGCCGTCCGACGACCTCCACCAGTGGCGGCAGGGGGGACGATTCGATCCTCCAGGATGTGCAGATCGAGTGCAAGGGCGACAATGCAAACAGCACCGGCCACGGCGTGGTGATGGACGCCCGTGGGGTCTGTGTGCGGGTGTCGGTTCACGGCTTCCCGGAAAACGGGTTCCATATCGAGGCCTCGGCGACGGACACGCCGGCGAAAAACGCCAATTGCTGGACCCTGGAACGCTGCCGGTCCAACAGCAATGGCCGGGATGGTTTCTTTGTCGACGGAGCCGACGCCAATGCCGGCGAGGCCATCGGCTGTGACGCCAATACGAACGGCCGGGTCAACTTTTTCGACAGTTCCTTCCTCGGCAACACCTGGATCTCGGCCCATTCTGCCTTTCCCGCCATGCGGTCGCTCGGCTTTGGAAGCGACGGCAAGGTCTATCGCTGTATCCTCGACCATGTGAGCACCGCCGATACGCTTCCGGTGACCGGGGCGGATTGGGAGACCTGCTGGGAGCTGTGGGACGAGACCTTCTCCTATGTCTACCAGCCGATCGAAGAAGGCGTGAAATACTACGACAGCCGTGCCGGTCATGGGGGCCAGTTCCCCCTGTATCACTACCTGTCGGACAACGTTAATGCCCAGTCGGTGTTCATCAACTGCTATTCGGAGGGCGCCGACGGCGCAGCGCATGGCGGCTCCCGGATCAACTCCGGCTCCACCATCCTGAGCAAGATCATCGGCGAGCTCGAATTTGATTGGGTGCCGATCTTTCCGGGGCGCCTCCCCCTGAATGCCACATCCCGGGCGGAATCCGGGGCATATGTGGAATCGGCCCTCGGGGCGACGTCCAACGGCATGCTGACTGCGCTCGGCTGGCAGGCCTCCAGCAGCTCTCTCTATTGGCGCCTGGCCTTTGACGACGACAACAAGGTCTGGCGCCTTGATGGCAACAACAGCGCCTTTGTCCGCACCTTTTCCATCTACGACCAGGACAACACCTGGAACATGCCGCGCGGGCTGCTCGATTTCGGCTATATGGGGTTCGCGGTTGCCGCAAAGCGCCACACGGCCAGCCCCGGCGAACCGACGTCCGGCAGCTACGCCACGGGCGACATCATCTACAACACCAATCCGGTTCCCGGCGGGCATGTCGGCTGGGTCTGCACCACCGGCGGCACCGCCGGAAGCACGGCCGTCTTCAAACCCTTCGGCGGGATCGAGAGCTGACGCACAAGGAGACCCAAATGGCGATCAACGAAACCATTTCCACCCGATTCGGCGAGAAGCGCGAATGTTACATTCGGCTCAATACCGTCGAGACCAGCAACCACGGCGCCCCGACGCGGGCGCTGTTCCGGGGCTTCCTGAGCCGGGAGGCTTTCGAAAGCGGCGCCGCTTTCGTCTGGGAGCGCGAGATCGAGTTTGCCGCCGATGTGGCTTGCCCGCTCTGGCCGCAGGCCTATGCCGCGCTGGTCGAAGAAGAGGGCTTCGCCGGCACCGAGGTCTGACCGGCCGCGGGTCTGGCCCCCGATGCTTCCCCCGACGCGTCCCCTGACGCGTCCCCCTATACTTCCCCCGATGCTTCCCCGACCCGCCCGTTCTCCGGGCGGGTCTTTTGCCGCGGGCGGCGCCCGGAGCGTTGCCCCGCGGTCGATTGCGCGATTTCTGCATGTTTGTTGTCGATCGCGCGTCTGCTTCGACCAAACTTCGCGGAAAGCCCCAACTTTCGTCCCGGGTTTGGCTGAGCTCTGCCGCAATTCACCTCTAATTGCAGACGAGTGAAAAAACCGGCCAAAGGGGGACGGTATGAAAGTTCTGGTAATCGACGACGATCCGGCAATCCTCGAGCTGGTCTCGCAATACCTCAGCCTCTCCGCCAACCACGATGTCCGTTCCGTGTCCTCCGCCCGCGATGCGCTCGCTGCGGTCGAGGAAGACGGCGCGACCGGCGGGGCGCCGTTTGCCTGTTTCCTCGTCGACATCCAGATGCCCGGGGTCGACGGCATCACCCTGGTCGAATTCATCCGCGAACGGCCCGAATACCGCCATACCCCGATCATCATGCTCACCGCGATGGAGGACAAGGATCACGTCGACCGTGCCTTCGCGGCGGGCGCGACCGACTATATCACCAAGCCGTTCGACTTCTACGATTTGCAACTGCGGATGCATGCCGCCGAGAATGCGGCCCAGGCCAAGGACCGCGCCGAGGCCGCTGAGGCCGACGCTTCCAAGGCGGTGCTGAGCGATCCGATCTCCCTGCCCGAGATCGACCACGCCATCGACTACAGCGAATTTGAAAACTATGTCCGTCAGCTTCTGAGCCGGCGGCTCTACCGGGTGTCTGCGATCGCGGTGAAGATCGGCGGGGTCGAGCAGATCCACGCCCAGTTCGACAACGAGGCTTTTCACGGGCTGGTGCATGACGTCGCCATCGAGATCCGCGACACCCTGCTGAATGTCGGCGGGATCCTCACCTACCGCGGCAACGGGGTGTTTCTGTGCATCCCCGACCGGCGCCTGCAAGGGCGGCGCAACGCGATCCAGAAGGCGCTGAACAAGCGGCACCGGGTGGTGCATCCGACCTTCGGGCGGATCCTCTCGACGCTCTATGTGGGCGAGCAGGTGCCGCTCGGCAACGGCAACGATGCCAGCGTGCTCGCGGCCCTGTCTCTGGCGGTGGAGAGTGCGGAAAACCAGATCCCGACCGCGGGCGAGCGCCGCAGTCGCAAGCGCCGGCTCACATCCGGACCGGGCGGTGCCGCCGGTTGGGGCGGTGCGGGCGAGCCTGTGACCTGAACGCCGACGCGGCGCGATTCGTCGGAAAGCGAGGGAGAATCGGCCCTGCGGCGAGTCGCCGGAGGACAGGACTATCCGCATCCGATGGCCCGGAAGGTGCACAACCTTGCAGAGGGCGGGGTGTTTTACGCTCATCCGTGGCGGGAAACGGCCGGGCGCCCGGCGATCTGCCACAATCCCCGCCCAAACCGCGGTACGCCTGATTTTTCGTGTTGAAATAAAGGCTTGCCCCCTGTCTCGTCGGGGAAACCCGGCCCGACTGACACGCGCCGCCGCCCGCCGCATTCTCTGTATTTCTTTTTGTTTTCCGGCGATTTCCGTTGAAAACCGGGGTTTTTCGCCGATTGTGTTTCAGGGTCGGCAATTATGGCCGCAATTGGGTTGGATTATGGTTTTCCTGTTGAACAATTTTTGCTCACCCCTAAAAACGTCTCCGCTGTTCGCAATGAAGACGGGGTGGAAGCGATGCCGGGGGCAATCGAAACAAATGTGAGCAAGGCCTGGATATTTCCGGAGCTGGATCCGGGGAGCGCGGGATCGGTTGTGTCGACCCGGTTTCCGTCCCTCGCGCGCAAACCGCTCGACATCCCCTCAGAGGTCGACCGGCATATCCACGCGACCACGATCACCTTCCGCAGCATGGGCCAATATGGCGATCTCCTGGTGAGCTATCTGGAAGCGCGCAAGAAGGTCTTCATCGACACGCTTCACTGGGACATTCCCTCCGTCGACGGGATGGAATTCGACCAATACGACACCCCCTATGCCCATTGGGTGGTGATCCACGAGTTCGGCCGGATCCTCGGCGGTGTCCGGCTGATGCCGACGACCGCCCGCTGCGGAATCTATTCCTACATGCTGCGCGATGCACAGCTCGGCCTGCTGCACCCGATGCCGAGCGATCTGTTGTTCCTCGACGCGCCGGTGGACCCCAAGGTCTGGGAGGCCTCGCGGCTGTTCATCACCGAGGAGGTGACGGCGGCGCGCCGCGCGCAGGTCCAGACCCTGCTGATGCAGCAGATGGCGGCGACCGCGGGCGCCGACGGTGCCACCCATGTGATCGGCATCGTGCCGGCGGTGTTCGCGCGCTGGCTGAGACGGCTCGACCTCGCGGCGTTGCCGGTCGGGCGCCGCTTCGAAATCGACGGCACCCGCAGCCAGGCGGCATTGTTCCAGGTCGCGCAAACCGTGCACTGAAACGGGCACCGAAACGGGCCATGCCCGACACAGCAGCGAAACCGGTGCCTTGGCGCCGGTTTTTGCGTTTTGCCGGAGAAACCTTAGCAATTTCTCAAGATATCGCCGCGCAGCATGAAGTTGTCGCGTCCTTGCCTCCGAATCGGCCATTTCCCGGGCAAGACTCCCGGGGGGTTGAGCGTGTGCGCATCGTACGGGCGGGAAAAACTGGTGACGGCGCAGTCCCGGCGCCCTTTGAAACGGATGGTTGACCATGAAAATTCTCGCTGTCGACGATGACAGCATTGTCCTCGGTCTTCTTACCGAAGTCCTCGAAAGCGCCAATTACGGCGAGGTGCAGACCTGTCCGTCCGCCGAACGGGCGCTGGAGGCGATTGGTGAGGCCAACGTGCCGTTCGATTGCTTTCTGCTCGATATTCAGATGGGCGGGATGGACGGGATCGGGCTTTGCGCCCGGATCCGCGAGATGCCGCAATATGCCCGAACGCCGGTTTTGATGCTCACGGCGATGTCGGAAAAGTCCTATATCGACCGGGCTTTCGCCGCCGGTGCCACCGATTATCTGTCGAAACCCGTCGACCCGACCGAAATCGTCGTGCGCTTGGGTCTCGCCGAACAGCTGATGCACGAGCGCAAGTCGCTGGCCGAAACCGCCGGCGTCGTCGACAGTCTGATCGAGGTGCTCGACCGGTCGACCCGTTACGACCTCGAAGAAGCCATCGACCTTGGCAAGATGGATCGCTTGCTGCGCTACCCGGCCTTCGAGAATTACCTCTACCAGACCGGCCGCGGGGTACTGTTCCTCTCGACGGTGTTCGCCGCCAAGATCCGCAATGTGCGCGAATTGCACCGCAAGCTGCCGCCGCTCGAATTCAAGAACCTTCTGGCGACCGCTGCCGCGTCGCTGATCGGCAAGCTCGGCGCGCATGACGGGTTTATCACCTACCGCGGCGAGGGCGAATTTGTCGGTGTCGTCCCGCGCAAGGGGGCGCATGTCCTGAAGCAACTCGGCCGTGAGCTGGTGTTCGAGATCGAGGAGAGCGAAGGCAAACATGCAAGCGGGTTGCCGGCGGAGGCGAAACTCGCCATCGGTCCTCCCGTTCCGGTGCGGCTGCCGACCCGCGGTGAGTTGTCAAAGGCGATCTGGCATGCGGTCGAAAAGGCCCGGCTGACGGCCGATCCGCTGTCGCGCCACGAGGCCAGGGGCGAGGGGCAGGAGTGGTCGCATCCGTTCAACAAGATTCGCGCCGCCAAGGAAGAGCGCGAGGAGAGCCTGCGCAACGAGTTCAAGGAAATGCTGCGCGACCAGCTCAGCACCGAGATCGGTAACAATGTGCGCGGCACCCCGCCACGGGCGAAACCCAAGACCGGCGTGTTCATGAAGCGCGATGCGAAGGCGATCAAGAAACGGATGAAAAGCTCGACCCGGCTGTTTCCGAATGTCCATCCGGTCAAGAAGAAATCCGCGCCCGGCAAAGACATGCCTGTGCGGGCGAAAGAGGATGATGGCACCGATGTCTTGCGTTTGTCCAACGATGGGCCGGACACCATGAGGTATTCCAATGCATGACATCGAAAGCGAAGGCAGCACGGCCGCCGTGCGGCTGGCTGCTGTGGCGGCGCTGAAAAAGGTCCAGTCAGAGGGTATCGCTTGGGGATCCTGCCCAGGGCCGGCACCGTACCAGGTGCGTTTGCAGAGCGGGTCTGAACCGCCCTCCGCACCGCCACGGTTGAACCCCGAAGGCTCCGCTGATGTCTTTGCGGCGGTCGAAGCGGCGGTCAGGAAAAGCCGCGACGAGTTTCTCGGACGGCTTCAGGACTACAGCGCGGCGCTCGATTGCACGGCGCTGAAGGAGCCGGCGGCGATGCCGGATGCCAAACTCGACGAAGCGCAGTTCATCGCGCACCGGATTGCGGGCGTTGGCAAAACGTTTGGCTACGCGGCCCTGGGCGATGCCGCCCGCGCAACCGAAAACGCCATTCTCGCCTGGAAACAGGAACAATCGGATGAGTTGCGACGGGCTGCGGTTGCGAAGGTCTGCAACCTTGCCGATCGGATCGACGCGATCTGCGACGATCCGTAGTGACCCGGACCGACCCGCCACCCGAAGCGCCTTCATGGACCTGAAAGACGTCAGATTCCATCTGACGGACATCTCGGCGAGCAGGGCGGGCATGGATTGGGTGCGGTCCGAGGGTTTGGAGCCGTGATGGTCTGGTTCACGGCAATGGCTTGTCGATCCGGCGGTCGCGCCTCTTGCCCTTGGGAACGCGGAGCCTGGAAACGGCCGTTCTCGTGGCCGCAAGCCGCCCGGCCCGCGCGAGACCACCGGTGCAGTCCAGCAGTCACGCGCCGGTACGCATCTCTGTTGCAGATCTGGAGACACAAACCCGGGTCCGATTTGCACGACATGCCGGAGATTTGCTGTCGCATGTCGGAGCGTGCAAAACCGGGTCCGATTTGCGCGACATGCCGGAGGTTTGTTGTCGCATGTCGGACAGTGCAAAACCGGGTCCGATTTGCGCGACATGCCGGAGGTTTGTTGTCGCATGTCGGAGCGTGCAAACCCGGGTCCGATTTGCACGACATGCCGGAGATTTGTTGTCGCATGTCGGAGCGTGCAAAACCGGTTCCCACTTTTGCACGACATGCTCTAGGCTCAGACGGTAACGCAAACAGGGAATCGCGCCATGACACCACCCGGAAAGCTGCGCCTCGGGGTCAACATCGACCACGTCGCCACGGTGCGCAACGCCCGCGGGTCGGCCTATCCTGACCCGCTCCGCGCCGCCGAGATCGCCCAAAGCGCCGGTGCCGACGGCATCACCGCGCATCTGCGCGAAGACCGTCGTCACATCTCCGATGCCGATATCGACGGGCTGATGCAGGCGCTGACCCTGCCGCTCAATCTCGAGATGGCCGCAACCCCCGAAATGCAGGCCATCGCCCTGCGCCACAGGCCCCACGCCGCCTGTATCGTGCCCGAGAAACGTCAGGAGGTGACCACCGAGGGCGGGCTGGATGTGGCCGGGCAGGAGGCGCGGCTCCGGGCGTTCATCGCGCCGCTGCGGGAGGCGGGCATCCGCGTCAGCCTGTTCATCGGCCACGAGCCCCGGCAGGTCGAGGCCGCGGCGCGGATCGGCGCGGCGGTGGTCGAGTTGCACACCGGCGCCTATTGCGATTTCCACTACGCCGGCGCAACCGACCGGCGCGACACCGAACTGGCCGCCCTTGCCGACGGTGCCCGCCTCGCCCGGTCGCTCGGGCTTGAGGTCCATGCGGGTCACGGGCTGACCTATGAAACGGTCGCGCCAATCGCGGCCTTGCCGGAGGTGATGGAACTCAACATTGGCCATTTCCTGATCGGCGAGGCGATCTTCCGCGGGCTCGACGGCGCGATCCGCGAAATGCAACGGCTGATGAGGGAGGCCCGCCCATGAAAACCCTGCTGACCTGCGCGTTTCTGGCGTTGCCTTTCGCTGCCACGGCTCAGGACGTGTCGTCCTGCGACGGGCGCATCTCTCCGGAGATCATTGCCGAGCCCTGGGAGGCCAACACCCGGACCTTCGCCAATGGTGCGGTGCGGGTTGCGCGGCTCAACACCGAAGAACCCGCGATGGGGCCGGTCAAGCTTCTGGTTCTGACCCCGCCTGCCTTTGAAGGCCCGTGGCGGCAATGCCGGGTGGTTTCCCTTGACCGGGGAATCGGCTTCTACGACCTCGATTTCGACAGCCTCACCGCGCGCTACGACCCTTCCAGCGGGCTTGTCCTGCATATGGTGGTGCAGATCGCGTTCGGTGACCAGAATATCGGGCTGCGCGGGTTGGAGGTGACGATCAACCAGGCCCTCGGCACGCTGGTGGCGGAGCTGAAAGGCTGATGATCCTCGGTATCGGAACCGATCTTGCCAATATCGACCGCATCGCCCGGGTGCTCGAGCGGCATGGCGCGCGGTTCAAGGCCCGGGTGTTCACCGCGGTCGAGCAGGCCAAAGCCGACCGGCATCGCAACGCGGCCAGGGTCTATGCCATGCGTTGGGCCGCGAAAGAAGCCTGTTCCAAAGCGCTGGGCACCGGCATCCAGATGGGGGTTTCCTGGACCGACATGAGCGTTTCCAATCTGCAAAGCGGCCAGCCGCAAATGCATCTGACCGGCTGGGCGGCGGCGCGGCTGGCCTCCATGACCCCGCCGGGACACGAAGCGGTCATCCATGTCTCGCTGACCGACGATCCGCCCTGGGCGCAGGCCTTCGTGGTGATCGAGGCGCGTCCGGTCTGACTCTGTAGACCGCGCGCCCCCCTCCCGCATGGGCTTCCCCCGCCGCACACCCGGGCGCCGGGATCGAATTCTTCCACCCGACACCGAAACACCATATTCATGCCGGAAAATATCGTCAGTTTTCCGGCATGATGGGCGCTGATGTACCGGGGAAACACCAGTTCGACAAAGCCGACCGTGTGACGATCGCCGTCGGCGCGGTGCTTTTTCTTGGTCTTTGCGCCGTCTTCTGGCCCTTCGTCGCCGACGACGCCTATATCGTCGGGCGCTATGCGCGGAATGCCGCGGCGGGACATGGTCTGGTGTATAATATCGGCGAGCGGGTGTCGGCGCTCACATCGCCTTTGCATGCGCTTCTGGAGGCCGGGCTGGCGTGGTCCGGGCTCGATCCGGTTGCGGGCTATCGGGCTCTTGCACCGCTTCTGGTGCTCGCGGGATGGTTTGCGGCAATTCGCGAGACGGGAATAAACGGCCGCAGGCTTGCGTTGTTCACATTGGTGTCGCTGTTTTCGCCCTTCCTCGTCCTCTGGACGGTCGGCGGACTGGAGACGGCCCTGCTCACCTGCCTCGCCACGCTGTTCATTGCGTGGCTTGTGGTCTTCATGCGCACGGGGCTGGCCGAAGGACGGGCGTTGATCCGGCTTGGCCTGTTGGCGGCGCTGATGTTCCTGACCCGGTTCGACAGCGTTCTGGTGACCGCGCCGGTCCTGCTGGCCATCGCTTTGGTTGAATACCGCCGCCCGATCCTGTGGGTCAGCGCGGCGATCTGCCTTGTTATCGCCTCAAGCTGGCTGGTCTTCGCGGCGAATTATTATGGCGACATTTTCCCGACGTCGTTTTACGTCAAATTCATCTTTGGCGGCCACGCGTCGCTCGACAGCCTGTCCGCGCTGCTCAACTTTCTGGCCGTCTCGGGTCTGTTTTTCATGGCCTTTCTGGCCCGGCCGAAAGCGCTTGCCGCGCCCGGAGCGCTCTCGAAAGCGATCCTCCGGGGCGGGGCAATCGGCATGATCCTGTTTCTGCTCTACGCCAGCCGGGCCTCGGGGCAACACATGATGTTCGGATACCGGCTTTTCCTGCCCTATCTGATGGGCGTTGGTCTTGTGCTGTCGCTGGCGCTTTCGAGGCCCGGCCGGGGTCTGGTTGCGGTGTTTGCCGGCTGTCAGGCGGTGATGATCGCAATCGTCGCGTTTGTCGGTATCAATCCCGCACCCCTGGCCAAACTGCCAATACTGAACCGCGCCCATGTTGAATATCAATATATTACGCCCGCGACCTACGGGCAGTTCATGGACATGCTTCGCCGCGATGCCGAGGCCATTGCCGCGCATTGGCGCGAGACCGGTCTCGAAGACGAGCCGCGGATATATCTGCGCACGGGCGGCACCGGCTATTGGCTGCCGGAGTTTCACGTCTATGAGACGCTGGTTTCCTACCGGCCCGATGGCACGGCATCGGCGGCCGCCATGATCAATGCCGCGCATTATGTCCAACAGCTCGGACTCAGCGCGACCGGGAAAATGGCCGAAAACACCGGCCGTGCGCGGGCGGATATTGGCGCCGCTGCGCCTTTGCATTTTGCCACGACCATTGACTGGATGGGGCCAAAGGAAACCGGTTATCTGTTCGGCCCAAACCCGGAGGCGGATACGGGGCCAGATCCGGCGCCACTGCGGCTTGGCCGTGTCGGGGCGTATTCCGGCAAGGGCGAAGGCTGACGGGCAGGTTGGCCCGGGGCGGATTGGCCCGGGCCGGAACGCGGCCCGGGGACGCTCGGCGGAACGGTTTTCCGCCGGGGTGAGCGCCGCGTTCACCGCGCGCCCCAACCGCCCCCGCCCGGCGTGCGGATCTCGAACACGCCGCCTGCGGGCAGCGCGACTTCGGCATTGCCGCCCAAGGGCTCGCGGCGGCCGTCGGGCCATTCGACGAGGTTTTCGCCCAAGGCGCCGGGTCCGCCGCCCGCGCCCCCGAAAGGCGGGACGATGCGCGACAGGCTGAGGGTGGTGACCGTCACCGGCTCGAGGAAGCGCATCCGCCGCACCACCCCGTCGCCCCCCCGCCAGAGGCCGTCGCCGCCGGAGCCGGACCGGATGCGAAACGCCTCCAGCCGCACCGGGAAGCGCTTTTCCAGCACCTCGGGGTCGGTCATCCGGGTGTTGGTCATGTGGCTTTGCACCGCGCTGGCACCGTCGAACCCCGGCCCGGCGCCGGTGCCCCCGGCGATGGTTTCGTAATTCTGAAAGCGCGCATTGCCCCAGATGAAATTGTTCATCGTCCCCTGGCTCGCCGCCATCGCCCCGAGCGCGCCCATGAGCGCGTTGCAGGCGGCCTGGCTGACCTCGGTATTGCCGGCGATCACCGCGGCGGGCGGGGCGGGGTTCAGCATTGAGCCCGCCGGCACGATGATATCGAGCGGCGCGAGGCAGCCTTCGTTGAGCGGGATCGGCTGGCCCACGAGGGTGCGGAAGCAATAGAGCACCACCGCGCGGGCCACCGACAGGGGCGCGTTGTAATTGCCCGTGTGCTGCGCGCTGGTGCCGGTGAAATCGACGGTCGCGCGGCCGGCCTCCCGGTCGACCCGCACCGCCACGCGGATTTCGGCGCCATGGTCGAGCGGCAGGGTGAAGGCGCCGTCGTTGAGGCGGTCGATCACCCGGGCGACGCTTTCGGTCGCATTGGCCTGGACATGGCCCATATAGGCGCGGACCACCGCTTCGCCCCAGGCGTCCACCACCTTCAGCAACTCGCGCCGTCCGGTCTCGTTGGCGGCGACTTGCGCCTTCAGATCGGCGATGTTCTGGTCGGGGGCGCGGGCGGGCCAGCGTCCCGAGGCCAGCACCGCGCGAGCCTCGGCCTCGAGAAACGCCCCCTCGGCCACCAGTTGCACCGGCTCGATCACCACGCCCTCTTCCTCGATCCGGGTCGAATCCGGCGGCCCGGAGCCGGGGGTGCGGCCGCCGATATCGGCGTGATGGCCGCGCGACCCGAGCCAGAAGGCGATGCGCGCCCCGATGAACACCGGCGAGACCACGGTGACATCCGGCAGGTGGGTGCCGCCGTTGAACGGTGAGTTGAGCATGAAACTGTCGCCCGGCCGCGCCGCGGCGCCGAATGCGCGCATCACGCTGCGGATGCTCTCGCCCATGGAGCCCAGATGCACCGGCACATGCGGCGCATTGGCCACGAGATCGCCCCGGGCGTCGAAGATGGCACAGGAAAAGTCGAGCCTTTCCTTGATGTTGACGCTCCATGCGGTGTTGGCAAGCGTCGCGCCCATCTGGTCGGCGACCGACATGAAGAGGTTGTTGAACAACTCGAGCAACACCGGGTCGGCTTCGGTTCCGGCGGCGGGCAGGCGGGTGCGGGCCTCGGTGCGGGTGAGCAGGAGGTTGCCGGCGGCCTCGACCTCCGCCACCCAGCCGGGTTCGATCACATTGGTGCCGGTGGTCTCGGTGATGATCGCGGGGCCGGGGATGCGCGTGCCCGCCCCGAGCCGGGCCCGGTCATGGAGCGGCACCTCGCGCCAGCCGTCGAACCAGGCGCGCACCGCGACCGGCGCGCCCGTGGCCTTCGGCGCCTGCATCCCGACGCGTGTGCCGGTGTGGCCGATGGCCTCGACGGCGAGCATGTCGAAGACGATCGCGCGTTCGGGTGAGATGAAGCCGAACCGCGCCATATGCGCGGCCTCGAAGGCCTTCTGCATCTCCTCCGCGGGGCCGAAGCGCACGGCGAGCGGCTGGTGTGAGCCTTCGTAGCGCAGATGCGCCCGGGTCTCGGTGGTGATCTGCGCCACGCCCTGATTGCGCACCTCGGCCTCGGCGGCTTCGGTGAGGGTCTTGAGCCGCGCCCCGGCGGCACCGGCCTCGGACAGAGGCGCGTCGAACTGGGCTTCGCGCAGGGCGCGGATCTCCGCGAGCCCCATGCCGAAGGCCGACAATACGCCGGCGTATGGATGCAGAAACACCTTTTGCATCCCCAGCGCATCGGCGACGAGGCAGGCATGTTGGCCGCCCGCGCCGCCGAAACATTGCAGCGTGTAGCCGGTCACGTCATGGCCGCGCTCGACGCTGATCTTCTTGATCGCGGCGGCCATGTTGTCGACCGCGATCCGCAGAAAGCCGCGTGCCACCTCCTCTGGGGGGCGCGCGGGTTGGCCGGTTTCTGCGGCGATTTCTCGCGCAAGGCTTTGAAATTGTTCGAGAACAATGCCTGCGTCCAGCGGTTCGTCCGCCCCCGGCCCGAACACCGCCGGGAAATGTCCGGGCTGCAACCGCCCGAGCATCACGTTGCAATCGGTCACCGTGAGCGGGCCGCCGCGGCGGTAGCAGGCGGGGCCGGGATCGGCGCCGGCGCTTTCGGGGCCGACCTGAAACCGGCCGTCGCGGAAGGCGAGGATCGAGCCGCCACCAGACGCCACCGTATGGATATCCATCATCGGGGCGCGCATCCTGACCCCGGCGACTTCGGTCTCGAAGGAACGCTCGAAGCTGCCGGCGTAATGGCTCACATCGGTGGAGGTGCCGCCCATGTCGAAGCCGATCAGCCGGTCGATGCCGGCGGCTTCGGCGGTGCGCACCATGCCGACGATGCCGCCCGCGGGCCCCGAGAGAATCGCGTCCTTGCCCTGAAACCGGTGGGCATCGGTGAGGCCGCCGTTGGACTGCATGAACCACAGCCCGTCGGTGGCGCGGCCAAGGTCGAGGGCGGCTTCGACCCGGGCGACATAGCGGCGCAGGATCGGCGACAGATAGGCGTCGACCACGGTGGTATCGCCGCGCCCCACGAGCTTCGCCAGCCGCGACACTTCGTGGCTGGTGCTCACCTGGGTGAAACCCGCGGCGCGGGCGAGTGCGGCCGCGCGGATCTCGTGGTCCGGGGCGAGATGGCCGTGCAGGAAAGCGATGGCGATGGCCTCGATCCCCTCGGCGCGGGCCGCCTTCAGCGCCTGCGCAAGGGCGGGCTCATCGAGCGGGGTGAGCACGCGGCCGGCGGCGTCCATGCGTTCTTCGGCCTCGACGACGCACTCGTAGAGCGGCTCGGCCCGGGTGATGTGCAGCGCGAAGAGGTCGGGACGGGCTTGCGTGCCGATGCGCAGGAGATCGCCGAAGCCCTTGGTGATCACCAGAAGCACCCGGTCGCCCTTGCGTTCGAGCAGCGCATTGGTGGCGACGGTGGTGCCCATCTTGACGGCGCGGATGGTGCCGGCGGGGATCGGCGCGTCCGGGGGCAGGCGGAGGCAGCGGCGGATGCCTTCGACCGCGGCATCTTCGTATTGGCCGGGGTTTTCCGACAGAAGTTTCAGGGTTTCGATATGGCCGTCGGGGTGTTGGGCCACCACATCGGTGAAGGTGCCGCCCCGGTCGATCCAGAAATCCCATTGCCCGCTCATTGCGCCCTCCCTTTGGGAAAGGGGTCTGCCATGGGGGCGGCAATGTCAATCAGAGCCGGTCGCGCAGGGCGAACCAGACCATCGCGAGCACCAGCAGCGGCCAGCGCAGGGCGGGGCCGCCGGGGAAGCGCGGAGTCGGGACCGCGGCCATGAGGTCGAACCGCGCCGCGCTGCCGGTGATCGCTTCGGCGGCGAGTTTGCCGCCAAGTGTCGCCATCGCCACCCCATGGCCGGAATAGCCGCCCGCGGTGAGGATATGCGGCGCGAGCCAGGCGAAATGCGGCATCCGGCTCCGGGTGATCGCGAGGGTGCCGCCCCAGGCGTGGTCGATGCGCGCGTCGCGCAGCTCGGGGAAGATTTCCAGCATCGGCCGTCGCGCCTTGGCGGCGATATCGGCGGGGAAGCGGTAGCCGTAGCTTTCGCCGCCGCCGAAGAGCATGCCGCCGTCGGCGGAGAGGCGGAAATAATTCACCACGAATTTCGAATCCGCCACCGCTTCGCGGCCGGGGATGAGCCGGTCGGCGAGGGTGCCGAGGGGTTCGGTGGCGACGATGAAATTGTTGATCGGCATGATCCGCGCGGCGATGCGCCGGTCCATCCCGCCGAGATAGCCGTTGGCGGCCCAGAGCAGGTGGCGGGCGGTGATCCGGGCCTTGTCGGTGCCGAGGCGGACGGGGTCGGTCTGGCTCAGCTTGTCGATGCGGGAGCGTTCGAAGATCCGCACCCCGGCCGCAGCCGCGGCGCGGGCGAGGCCGAGGGCATAGTTGAGCGGGTGCAGATGTCCGCCGCCCGCGTCATACACCCCGCCGTGATAGGCGTCGGAGGCGACTTTCGCGCGGAGCTCGTCGCGGCTGAGCGGGCGGATCCGGTCGTAGCCGTAGTCGCGGGCGAGCTTCTCGGCATAGGCATGGCTGTGGGCGACATGACGGGCGCGGTGGTCGGCATGGATCAGCCCGGGCACGAAACCGGCTTCCGGCGCGTGGCGGCGGACGAGATCGAGGGTGAGCTCCATGCTTTCCAGCGACAGATCCCACAGCGCCCGCGCCAGCCCCTTGCCCGCCAACGCCTCCAGCTCGTCCTGATCGACCCGCTGGCCCGGGCTCAGCTGGCCGCCGTTGCGCCCGGAGGCGCCGAAGCCGACGCGATGGGCGTCGAACAGGGCGACGTCGAACCCGGCCTCGGCGAGATGCAGCGCTGCCGAAAGCCCGGTATAGCCGCCGCCGATCACCGCGACATCGCAGGTGATCTCGCCTTTGGCGACCGGGAAGGGGGCGAGTTTCAGGGCCGTCGCGGCGTACCACGAGGGGGGGTATTCGCCGGTGCGGTCGTTGGCGGTGAGGATGTCGAGGCCCAAGATGCGTTCCTTTGCTGTGGGGGCATTGTGCCGGGGGCGGGCCGGAGGTGCGAGCAGGCGGCCGCTCGCTGCCCGCGCCCCCGCCCGCCGCAGGCGTCAGGCGTCAGGCGTCAGGCGTCAGGCGGTCCTGAGCAGCCCTGCCGCCTTCGCCGCGGCAAAGCCCTCGTCGAGCGATTGCACCGCGCGTTCGAACAGAAGGTCGATATCCGCCTTCGTGATCACCAGCGGCGGCGCGACGATCATCCGGTCGCCCACATGGCGCATCACCAGATTGTTGGCGAAGCATTTCTCGCGGACCATGTAGCCCACCGTGCCCGCGGGGCTTTCGAAGGGAAGGCGCACAGATTTGTCGGCCGTCAGCGCCAGCGAGGCCATCAGGCCGACGGCTCTGGTCTCGCCGACGAAGGGATGATCGCCAAGCTGGTGCCATTTCTCGGCGAAGTAGGGCGCGGCCTCGTCGCGCACATGCTCGACGATCTGTTCTTCCTCCATGATCCGCAGGTTCTCCAGCGCCACCGCCGCGGCCACCGGATGGCCGGAATAGGTGTAGCCATGGGCAAATTCGCCGCGGCCGATCACCTCGGCCACCTTGTCCGAGACCAGCGAGGCGCCGATCGGCACATAGCCCGAGGAGAGGCCCTTGGCCACGGTCATCACATCCGGTTCCAGCCCATAGTATTCGCTGCCGAACCAGCGTCCGGTGCGGCCGAAGCCGGTGATGACCTCATCGACGATCAGGAGAATGTCGCGCTCGCGGCAGATGCGCGAGATTTCCGGCCAATAGCTGTCGGGCGGCACGATCACCCCGCCCGCGCCCTGGATCGGCTCGGCGATGAAGGCGGCGACCCTGTCTTCGCCAAGCGCGTCGATCTTCGCCTCAAGCTCGCGCGCGCGCATCAGCCCGAAGGCGTCGGGGCTCATCTCGCCGCCTTCGAGATACCAGTCCGGCTGGCCGATATGGGTGATGCCGGGGATCGGCAGATCGCCCTGCGCGTGCATCCCCGCCATGCCGCCGAGCGAGGCCGCGCCCATGGTGGTGCCGTGATAGGCGTTGACGCGGGAGATGATGGTCTTCTTGCCGGGCTTGCCCATCTCGTCCCAATAACGGCGCACCAGCCGGATATTGGTGTCATTGGCGTCGGACCCGCCGGAGGCGAAGAACACATGGTTGAGCGTGCCCGGGGCGAGCCTTGCGAGGCGTTCGGCAAGGGCGATCGCGGGCAGATGGGTCGACATGAAGAAGGTGTTGTAATAGGGCAGTTCCTTCATCTGCCGGAAGGCGGCCTCGGCGAGTTCGTCGCGGCCGTAGCCGATGTTGACACACCACAGCCCCGCCATCGCATCGAGGATCTCCTCGCCCTCGCTGTCGGTGAGCCGCACCCCGCGGGCGCGGGTAATCACCCGGGCGCCGTATTCGGCAAGTTCGGCATTGGCGGTGAAAGGATGCATGTGGTGGGCGGCGTCGCGCGCCTGAAGCTCACCCGTGGGCAGGTGATTCGTGATCTCGTTCATCGGGAACCTCGCCGGTGTTGCGCGGGCGCAGGATATGGGCCCGTCCGGGGCTGTCAACGCGGGGGCGCCTTGGAGACGCAGGGGGGCAGGGCGGGGGCCGGAGACAGCCCTGAGACAGCCCTGAGACAGCCCTGAGACCGCCCCGAGACCGCCAAGGCATTTGCGCTGGCGCGGGAAGCGGATACACTTGCGGGAATATGCGCGGCGGCCGGGGGCGTTCCAGGCGATCTCCGGGCGGCGCGTGCACAACATATGCCGGGCGACGGCGCGGGCCGCAAACGGCCCCGTGCGCGCCCCGGGGGGACAACAGGGAGACAACCATGCCGCAGAAAGCCAGTCTGCTCGGAGCCGCCTTTGCGCTCATCGCCGGGAGCGCCTGCGCCGAGGAGGTGCGGGTCTACAACTGGTCGGATTACATCGACGAAGACCTGCTCGCCGCGTTCGAAGCCGCCACCGGCTATGAGCTGATCTACGACGTGTTCGATTCCAACGAGGTGCTCGAGACCAAACTGCTCGCCGGGAGTTCCGGTTATGATGTGGTGGTGCCCTCGGCCTCGTTCCTGCAACGCCAGATCGCCGCCGGGGTGTTCCAGCCACTCGATTTCGACCAATTGCCCAATGCGGCGAACCTCTGGGACGGGATTTCCGAGCGCACCGCGGTGTTCGACCCGGACAACGCCTATTCGGTCAATTACATGTGGGGCACCACCGGGCTCGGGGTGAACCGTGCCCGGGTGGCGGAGGTTCTGGGCGAGGACGCGCCGGTGAACAGCTGGGCGCTGGTGTTCGACCCGGCCAATATGGAGAAGCTCAGCCAGTGCGGGGTGATGTTCCTCGACGCGCCGACCGAGATGATCCCGGCCGCGCTCAACTATATCGGCGAAGACCCCGACAGCCATGACCCCGAGGTCATTGCCAAGGCCGAAGCGGTGATCGCGCCGGTGCGGCCTTATGTGTCGAAATTCCACTCCTCGGAATATATCGAGGCGCTGGCCAATGGCGAGATCTGCGTCGCGGTGGGCTGGTCGGGCGATGTGTTCATGGCGCAGGCCCGTGCCGAAGAGGCCGGCAATGGCAACGAGATCTCCTATATCATCCCTGTCGAGGGGACGCAGATGTGGTTCGACCAGATGGCGATTCCGGCCGATGCGCGGAACCCCGCGGGCGCACATGCTTTCCTCAACTTCATGATGGAGGCCGAAAACATGGGGGCCGCGACCAACTACGTCTGGTATCCCAACGGCAACCTCGCGAGTCAGGCTTTCATCGACGCCGAAGTGCTGGAAAACCGGGCGATCTATCCGGATGAAGCGACGTTTGACACCCTGTTCACCGTGTCGGCCTATCCGGCCAAGGTGCGGCGCAGCGCCACCCGGCTCTGGACCCGGATCAAGTCCGGCACCTGATGGCCGGCCTTGATCGCTGCGGATGTCGCCACCCATGACCACGCCATGACCACGCCCAAACGCCCGCCCAACACACGGCCCAACCCGAACCATGAGGTTTTCGCCCCGTGGGACGACCCGGAGGCCGTGCCGCTGATCCAATTCGCCGGGGTGACCAAGCGCTTCGGCGGGTTCACCGCGATCGACGACCTCACCCTCGACATCCACGAGCGCGAGTTCTTTGCCTTGCTCGGGCCTTCGGGCTGCGGCAAGACCACGATGATGCGGATGCTCGCGGGGTTCGAGAGTGTCAGCGAAGGCCGGATCACCATCGGCGGGCGCGACATGGGCGGGGTGCCGCCCAACGAGCGGCCGGTGAACATGATGTTCCAGAGCTATGCGCTGTTTCCGCATCTGTCGGTCTGGGACAATATCGCCTTCGGGCTCCGGCGCGACCGGCTGGAAAAGGCG
>PDWI01003319.1_pt1 | contig 22811 bp, 24 predicted proteins | sample 1430891 | NCBI WGS metagenome assembly PDWI01 (sample SAMN01162508, study PRJNA174530) | Oral metagenome, whole genome shotgun sequencing project. | biome: Marine environment; feature: Marine mammal; material: Swab sample of the gingival sulcus; isolation source: swab sample of gingival sulcus... | reverse complement strand
ATATGTGGTAGTTGAAAATCGAAGTGCAACACTGCACATCTTACATTTCAATTACTATTTTTCAAACGTTGCACTTCGTTGTTGAATCTAAGATATTAAAAAGAATAACCTTGAACATCTTATTAACGTAATGAGAGGTAATGCAACGAAGCTTCCTTTTGAAGATAATAGCTTTGATATTGTAATCAATGAAGCAATGCTTACTATGTTACCAGTAAAAGCCAAAGAAAAAGCTATTGCTGAATATTTTAGGGTTCTAAAACCTAATGGAATTTTGCTTACACATGATGTAATGCTAACAACTGACGATAATGAAGATGTGTTAGAACAAATGCGTGATGCGATTAAAATTACCGTTACACCATTAACCAAAGATGGTTGGGAGCATATTTTTAAAGAAAGTGGTTTTAATAAGGTTAGTTCTTTTTCAGGTGATATGACCTTACTTTCACCCAAAGGTATGATTTATGATGAAGGCATTTGGGGAACATTAAAAATAATTCGTAATGCAATGAAAAAAGAGAATCGTCCAACATTTAAAAAGATGTTTAAAGTATTTAATAATCCAGATAAAAAAATTGGTTTTATTGCTGTTTGTAGCCAAAAATAAACTGTTATAATATTACTATTATTTCAATTACTGATATAGGAAACCAATTTGGAATTAAGTTTTATAATAATAGGACTTTTATTTATTGTATGTGTCCTATCAAGTAAATTATCTGATAGATATAGTATTCCTTCATTGCTTATATTTTTAGGTATAGGAATGCTTGCAGGTAGCGATGGCTTACTTAAAATTGAGTTTGACAATGCACAATTAGCTGGTGATTTAGGTACTATTGCTTTGATATTTATTCTCTTTGCAGGAGGGTTAAACACTTCTTATAAAGCCATAAAACCTGTGCTAAAAGAAGGTTTTATTTTATCAACATTTGGCGTGTTAATAACATCGGCTGTTTTAAGCTTATTTATTTATATTGTATTTAACATTTCTTTTCAAATCAGCTTTTTAATAGCTTGTATTATTAGCTCAACCGATGCTGCTGCGGTGTTTTCTATTTTAAGATTAAAAAAAATAAAATTAAAAAATAATATTGGTGAACTGTTAGAGTTGGAAAGTGGTAGTAATGATCCTATGGCTATATTTTTAACTATGATGGTTATAAACATAATATCAGCTCCTGTTTTACCAAGCAATTACGAGCTCTTTATATATTTTATAGCTCAATTTGTCGTTGGTGGAATATTTGGTATAGGATTAGGTTTTTTACTTCCTAAAATTATAAATAAAGTAAGATTAAGTGTTTGGGGACTTTATCCTGTTTTAGTAATTGCCATAATCATTTTTTCTTTTGGTATAACTTCTCTATTAGGCGGAAACGGATATATTGCTATTTACGTTGCTGGTATTTTTATCAATGCAAAGGATTTTGTTCATAAAAAGAACCTTATAGGATTTTTTGATGGTGTTTCTTGGTTAATGCAAGTTTTAATCTTTATGGCTTTAGGATTATTAGTTTTTCCTTCACAGCTATCAGAGATAACATTAGCGAGTGTAATTCTCGCTTTATTCTTAATATTTATAGCAAGACCTATTGCCGTTTTTTCAGGATTAATTTTTAGTAATTTTAGTACCAAAGAAAAATATTTTATTTCTTGGGTTGGGTTAAGAGGGGTTGTACCTATTGTTCTTGCTACCTATCCAATTGCTGCAGGCATTGAAAATTCTGGAATAATTTTTAATCTTGTTTTTATGGTCGTTATTATATCAGTATTGGTACAAGGAACTTCTTTAAGTTGGGTTGCAGAAAGGTTAAATGTTAAAGATGAAAATGATAATCCTGATCTTAATTTACCAAATCAACAAATAATTTATGGCGGATTAAAAGAAATTATCATTCCTCATAATGCAAAAGTTATTGGCTGTAATTTAGCCGAATTAGAACTAGATAAAAGTGTATTATTATTACTAATCAAAAGAGATGAAGATAGTTTTAAGCCAACAGGCTCATATATTTTTGAAGAAAATGATTTAATTTTGGTTTATTGTGAAAATAATATTATTTTTAATAATGTAAAAAATATTCTTGTAGAAAAAAGTCAATGAGGAAAATAATTTAAAATGAGTATTAAAGATCTAGTTTATATTGCATTATTTACCGTAATTATGATTGTATTAGGAATAATGCCTCCTATTATGTTGCCAATAATCGCTGTTCCTATTACCGCTCAATCTATGGGAGCAATGCTAGCTGGAGCTATTTTAGGAGCAAAAAAAGGATTTTTATCCGTTTTACTATTTATCTTTTTAGTAGCTTTAGGAATGCCATTTCTTGCAGGAGGACGAGGGGGACTTGGGATTATTTTAGGCCCAACTGGTGGTTTTATTATTGGTTACTGCATCGCAGCCTTTGTTATTGGATTTTTATTTAATAAATGTTCAAAACGTGGGATATTTTGGGAAATAAGTTACCTTGCTATTGGCGGTATCCTCGTGCTTTACACCATTGGTATTTCTTATTTATCTTTTATTACAGAAATGAGTTTAACAAAAGCATTTATGGTTTCTATTATTTTTATTCCAGGTGATCTTGTTAAAATATATCTAGCCTATATTGTAAGAAAAAATATTCAAAAGCTATTTCCCGATATTATTGAAAATTAAACTACAAATAAAAACAAGCCTAAATCTTTTAACATTTAGGCTTGTTTTATACATTTATTAGCAATGTAACTTCATATTATTTAGCTTGTAATTTCGTCCAATTGTAAAATCCATAACTAGAATTGAGTAGATAAGCTATAAACATCATAAACATTGCTGGAGTTTCAGCCCAAAGAAGAATAGAAAGTATATTAATAACAATCCATAAAATCCACTGCTCTCGATAACGTAATAACATTAGAATTTGTGCGATAACTACTAACACGGTTGTAACGCCATCTAAACCAACTTTACTACCGCCAAAATGATTTAAGATAAAAATGAACAAAGCACTTCCAACTATAGCTGTTGCTATGGTTATACCCCAACCCATAACACTTAATGATTTTGCAATAACAACATCATTGGCACCATCTTTTTGCATATTCTGTTTCCATAAAAAATAGCCAATAAATTGTGCAGGAATGTAAACATACAAAGTCGTGTTCATTTCTCCAAGATAGTTATTACCAAGCGATAAATAAAAATAAGAATATGCAAAAATCAAGCCAAAGAAATAGTTACTGATTTTTCCTTTACCAACAAAAACCACACATAAAATACCAGAAATTCCAGCTACCATTCCTAGCAAAGATTCTGGATAAAGTATGTAAGCAATAATTTGTGCTAATAAAAATAATGTAAGCCAAATAACTTCAAATTTTTCCCAACCAGAAAAAAATTCATCTTTTAAAGCTTCAATGCTATTTTTAAAACAACATTCTTTATTTGAATTTTCCATAATTTATTACTCTCTTAAAGCTGATTTAATTTAAGTAGTACAATAGGATTATCATTGATTTCTAATGATTTTCTATAAAACTCTTTTGCTTTGTCTTTATCTTGTTTAGCTGTGAAAATATCACCTTTTAGTTCAAAAATTCCTGCTTGTTGCTTACCTGAACTTTGAACTTTATCTAAACTTGCTAATGCTTTATCAAACTTATTTACTTGAAAATAAATTTTAGCTAAACGTAACTGTGCAATTTGAGTAAGCTCATTATCAACATTATTATCAACCACTCTTTCTAATACAGTTACTGCTTTTTTATAATCTTGTTGTTCAACATAAAATTTTGCCAAATGAAAACTTGCAAATGCTGAATAAGCATTAGAGTTTTCTTTTGCAAATTTTTCTAACACAACGGCATTCATTTTAGGATCACTAACAAAAGCGGTAAAAACTTGACTATATTCTGCAGATGCTGCTAATTTTTGGTTTTCTTGGTAATTTTGCCAAAGATTCCAGCCTGTATAACTTCCTAAAATGATAATTAACGTTACCATAATAGAAGTTCCATTTTTCTTAAACCAGTCTTTAATTTGTTTAAATTCTTGCTCTTGAGTTTGGTTCAAATATTCACTCATAACTACCCCTTATAAAAAATATTTTGTAATGTTTCGATAAGTTGATCTTCTTTTATATTCATCTGATCAACATTATTTTGTAAATCTTTCAAAATAACTTCACTATTTTCAATTTCATTGTCACCTAAAACAAGTGCAAATTTAGCATTAAGTTTATCAGCACGTTTAAATTGCTTTTTGAAACTTCCTCCACTTGTGTGTTGCATAACACGTAATTTTGGTAGATTATTGCGAATTATATCAGACAATTCAAATGCTTTTATTTTTGCTTTATCACCTTGATTTACGACATAAATATCAATAGCATTTGCAAAATCTTTATCACTATTAACCGCTTGTACTAATAAAACTAAACGTTCCATTCCCATTGCAAAACCAACGCCTGCACAACTATGACCGCCTAATAGTTCAACTAGCCCATCATAGCGACCACCACCACAAATAGTCCCTTGTGCACCAAGCTCTGAAGTGATCCACTCAAAAACGGTTTTGTTGTAGTAATCAAGTCCACGAACTAATTTTTGATTTATGGTATAGCTAATATTAAGACTATCTAAAATATTGCAAAGTTCTGCAAAGTGAGATTTTTCTTCTTCATTTAAAAAATCGTGTAGCTTTGGAGCATTGTTTAATACCGCTTGAATATCTTGATTTTTGGTATCTAAAATACGAATAGGATTAGTCGTTAAACGACGTTTACAATCTTCATCTAAAATATCAAGATGTTGCTCTAAAAATGTAACCAACGCATCACGATATTTTTGACGACTCTCTTGACCACCAATAGAGTTAATTTCTAAATGAACAGCTTTATCAATACCTAATTTTTTCCAAAGATTAGCTGTTAATAAAATAAGCTCTGCATCAGCACTAGCATCATTTATACCAAAAACTTCAACACCACATTGATGAAATTGACGATAACGTCCTTTTTGTGGTCGCTCATAACGGAACATTGGCCCCATATACCACATTCTTTGTTCATTGTTATAAATCCAACCGTGTTCAACTGCAGAACGTACACAACCTGCTGTCCCTTCTGGGCGTAGCGTTATTAGTTCACCGTCACGATTAGTAAAAGTGAACATTTCTTTTTCAACAATATCAGTTGCTTCACCAACACCACGTTTAAAAAGTGCTGTTGATTCAATAATAGGGTTTCGCACCTCACCATAGCCATAACTTGATAAAGTTTTACGAATATTACTCTCAACCCATTGCCATACAACAGTATCAAGAGTACTAAAATCATTCATACCTCGAAGAGCCTGAATTTTTTTTGCCATTATAATTTATCCTTATTTAATATTAAGCGATTGTTAATTTTATGAGTTATACGACCGCTAACGTTGTTCAATTGTAATTCTTTTTGTCTGATCCAACATTGAAACTTTTGCTCTAATTTTAGCTTCAAGCTGATCTATAAGGTTATTGTTGTCAAAGCGTTCTTTTTGACGAACACCATCTTCATAAAAACCACTCATCTTATTTGATCCCGTAACTCCAAGATCTGAAACTAATGCTTCACCTGGTCCATTTACCACACAACCAATAATGGAAACGTCCATTGGCGTTACAATATCTTCAAGACGTTCTTCAAGAGCATTTACGGTGGCAATAACATCAATTTCTTGACGAGAGCAGGTTGGACAAGCAATAAAATTAATACCACGTGAACGAATACGAAGTGATTTTAAAATATCAAAACCTACTTTAATTTCTTCAACAGGATCTGCCGCTAGTGAAACACGTAATGTATCGCCAATCCCTTCTGATAATAATAATCCCAATCCGATTGCAGATTTTACCGAGCCACTGCGAAAACCACCTGCTTCTGTAATACCAAGATGTAAAGGCTGATCGATTTGTTTTGCTAATAATCGATAAGATTGCACCGCTAAAAAAACATCAGATGCCTTAACACTTACTTTAAAATTATCAAAACTAAATTTATCTAAAATATCAGTATGACGTAATGCACTTTCTAAAAGAGCCTCTGGTGTTGGTTCTTTATATTTTTCTTGAATATCACGCTCAAGAGAACCTGCATTCACTCCTATACGAATAGGAATATTTTTATCTTTAGCACAATCGACCACAGCTCGAATGCGATCTTCTCGACCAATATTACCTGGGTTAATACGCAAACAATCAACACCATATTCCGCAACTTTTAACGCAATACGATAATCAAAGTGAATATCTGCAACAAGCGGAACATTTACCTGTTGTTTGATCACTTTAAACGCTTCAGCAGCATCCATAGTAGGCACTGATACACGAACAATATCAGCCCCTACTTTTTCTAATGATTTGATTTGTTTAACCGTAGCTTCAACATCGGTAGTGCGAGTGTTCGTCATTGACTGAACACTAATCGGCGCATCACCACCAACAGGCACGTTACCAACAAATATTTTTTTAGACTTACGTCTTGTAATAAAAGATTCTTCAAGCATTCCTAAACCTAATTATTTATCAAAAGTGATGCTTGCTCTACCACCTTTACGAGAATGTTCTTTTAAATTAATTTCTTCACCATTAAAAAATAATTGAGCATTATCTGATGCACCTAAAATAATACGATACTTACCATCTTGATCAAGTGAGTAAACATCGCCTTTTTTAAAAGTTTTACTAACTTGACGCTTATTATTAACTTTAATTTCAATCCAACAATCATCATTAAAAGTGATATAAAGTTTATGTTCAGCATATGCTTTTTGATCTTCTACTTTATTAGTTTGCTCTTTTTGAATTTCTGTTGGTTGAGTTGATTGATTTTCATCAAAATTTTGGCTTAAAACTTGTGAAGCTGATAATTGTGTTTCTCCTTGACTTTCATCATCAACATTACTTAATAACGCTGTATCTTCTGATGATTGAAGTACATAGTTATTTTTGAGTGCTGTACTCTGTTCTAAATTATTCCCCTCATTTGATACCACTCTATCAGTATCACTATTATATGGCATAACGGTTTGAGTTGTTTCAGCTGTAACATCAACATTTTCTTGATTACTGTTAGACTGACTAAACCACCATAAAGATATCGTTATTAAAATAAGTAATAAAACAATTAGTACTATTATTTTATTAATATCTAAAAAAACTTTTTTAACTCTCTTTTTTGAATAAACAGGTTTAACTCCCTGCTCTATATTTGCACTAGCAAGTAATGACTCTGGTAAACCCAATAATGCTAAATAACGTTTCAAATACCCTTTAACAAAAACAGGATCTTTGTCTTTAATTTCAAAATTATCACTTTCAAAAGACTCTAATAAACCACTAGATAAAACAAGCTTTTGAGATACTTTCTCCAAGGTATAACCTTTATCTTCTCGAGCCGTTTTCAAAATATGACCTAATGTTTCTTGACCAAACTCTGAATTTTTTATTTTAGACATCTCAATGCTCCGTTAAAGTTAAAAATTAGTGTAAAAAAATATAAATATACATTTACAATACTATCTAGCTATTTTAATGAAATAAAATCAAATTTCTATTACTTTTTCTAAAAAAAAGAATTTTTATTTCTAAAAATGTGACTTTCTTATCATTTTACAATAAAAGCTGAATCTTTAATATATAATTGCTTTTTTATTGATTATAAAATTGATACAATCTAATATATTAGTGCTGTTATAATATTTTAATTTATTTAAAATAGTTAAATCAGTTTGATTTCACATTGAAACATTAAGGAGCTTTATGATGGGTAATACCAAAGAACAACATAATAAAGAACATAACGTAGAAAATAACAAACAAAAAGAGAATATTTCTCAAAAAAGTGTTCAACAAAAATCAGAAAAAAACAAAAGTAATACTACTTCTACTTTTGAAAAACAGAAAAAAGATCCTATCTTAAATCAAGCTTCTAAACCAAGAGATGAGGTTCAAAAGAAAAAAACAGATTCTAAAGCTCGTGTTTTAGGTGCAGTAGCATTACTTGTTGCATTGTTATCTTGTGGCTATCATTTCTATCACGATCAGCAAATAAGAAGTAATAACGAATATTTAGCAGAAACTTTAGCAAAACTTATCAAGCAAACTAATAATAATGAAAAACAGTTACAAAATGTTAAAGGTGGTGATAATCAAGCTATAACAGCTATCTTCCAAAAACAAAACAAAGAGTTAGCAGAGCAACTTACTATTTTCAATGAAGAAAATGTAAAACTTATCGAAAAAGTTACCGCTTTAGAAAAGCAAAGTAAAGATTTACAAGAAAGTCTTTCTCTCTTAAAAGAAGGTGATAAAAGCAAAGAATCTTTAAATATCAGTTATGCTCAAGCAAACTTTTTAGTTCAGAAAGCACAGATGAAATTAGAGGTTGATAACGATCTTAACAGTGCTAAAACTCTACTTAAAGAAGCCTATGAACTTTTATCAAACCTTAATAACAAGCAAGCATCTTCTCTTGCTAACTTAATAAAAGAAGATATTAACGTTATTGATTCAGTTACTGTGATCGATAAATCTTCTATTGAGTCACAGCTATCTCAATTAAATAAAGAGGTAACTAATCTTCCACTTGCACAAGCGGTAAGAAATTTAGAAGAAAAAACTCAAGGAGTTTCAAGCTCTTTAGGTGATTGGAAAAATAATGTAAAACAAAATGTTCAAAGTTTTTTAGATAAATTTATTCACATTGAAAGTAAAAACACATCATCAAGTAGTGCGTTTATCTCACCTAGTAAAGAAGAATATTTAAGAGAAAATATTCGTTTAAAACTCAACCTTGCTCAAATTAATTTATTCACTTCTGATACTAATGCTTATAAAGATGCTTTGGAAGAAGTTGAATTATGGATTCATAGTTACTTTGATTTAAATGATGAACAAGTGAAATCTTTTGTAACCTTGCTTGAAAAACTTCAACAAGAAGATGTGCTACAAGACTTACCTGAATTAAAAAGTCCGTCAGCAGTTAAATCATTATTTTAAGCGACAAAGGAGAGAGATATGTTTCGTTTACTATTTTTAATAATTTTGTTGGTTGCCGGAGTGCTATCAACACCTTATTTAGCAGGCAACCAAGGTTATGTAAGAATTGAGACAACAACTCAAGTTATAGAAATGAGCCTTGTAACCCTAATTATTATTTGGGTTTTATCACTAGCTCTACTATATTTTGCTGAAAGTATTCTCTGTAAGCTATCAGCTTTCTTTAAAGCAATATTTAACTTCTTTTTCAGAAGAAAACAAAAAGTTGCTCAAAAGAAAGTTTTACAAGGTTTTGCTGAGTTAAGTGAAGGTAATTATAAAAAAGCGATGAAATTAATCGGAAAATATGCAAAATATACCGAAGAACCAGCTTTAAATTTTGCAAATGCTGCAATAGCAGCTCAAAAAGCTGGTAAAGTTAAAAAAGCTCGCTATTTCTTAAAAGAGGCAACTAAAATTGCAGATGTTGGTTATATTCCACTTGAAATTGCTAGAGCTGAAATTTTTGTAATGCAAGATAATATTAAACAAGCTCGTAAAGTAGTCGATAAGATGGTTGAGTTAGAGCCTCGTAATAGTGAAGTATTAAAAATAGCTATCAATGTTTATAAAAAAGCACAAGCTTATTTTGCTTTAGATAAACATCTTGAAGAAATTAAATACCAAAGATTACTATCAAAAGAAGACTTTATTAGTTTAAGAAATTGGGTTACTGATGGTTTAATTGAAAAAGAATTATTATCTGATGGTGTTGAAGGCTTACTAGAATGGTGGAGTAACCAACGAGATCGTACTTCTGATTTATATGCACAAACACTAATGATAAAAACTCTTATTTCAGAGCAATCATTTGAAAAAGCATCTGAAATTGCTTATCAAACTTTGAGAAAAAATAAAGATGAAGATATTGGTGAAATTTTAGATAGTATTGTTAATATTGAATTAGTTGATGATGATAACTTAATGAAATTATTAGCAAAAAGATTTGATAAGACACAAAATGATACTAAAGTTAAATTTGCTCGTATTCTTGCTTTTATTTGTGCTCGTGAAAATTTATATGAAAAAGCAGTTGAATATTTTCAAATTATTGCAGAGCAAAATGCTCTTACAACTGAAGATTTAGCAATGTATCATCATATTGCAAAAGAGCTTAATGATTTTGAAACAGTTCGTAAGCTTGAAAATATGCACCGAGAAATGAATAACATTAAAGACTTACACCAAATGAGGATAGGATATGAAAAACTTTTACCCTAATATTGAAGTAAATCAATCAGGAATGTTGCAAGTTAGCGATATTCATCAAGTATATTGGGAAGAAAGCGGTAATCCAAATGGAAAACCTGTAATTTTTGTACACGGAGGACCAGGTGGTGGAACATCACCTGAAACAAGAGGATTTTTTAACCCTGAAAAATATCGTATTATTCAGTTCGATCAGCGTGGTTGTGGTAAAAGTTTACCTCACGCTTGTTTAGAAGAAAATACCACTTGGGATTTAATTGCCGATATGGAAAAAATCCGAGAAATGCTTAACATTGAGAAATGGCAAGTATTCGGAGGTTCTTGGGGAAGTACACTATCATTAGCTTACGCAGAGCAACACCCAGAAAGAGTAACAGAATTAGTTTTACGTGGTATTTTCTTACTTCGTAAAAAAGAGTTACAGTGGTTCTACCAAGAAGGTGCTAGCAAAATTTTCCCAGATTTTTGGCAAGATTATGTTAATTTCATACCGCTTGAAGAGAGAAATGATTTAATTAGTGCGTATCAAAAACGTCTTTTAGGTGATGATGAAGAAGTTCGTTTAGAGGCTGCTAAACGTTGGTCAATTTGGGAAGGTGCAACTTGTCATCACAATGTTGATTATACTCACATTGATGAAAGTGGCGATCCTTATTTTGCTCTTGCTTTTGCTCGCATTGAAAATCATTATTTTGTAAATGGTGGTTTCTTTGAAAGTGAAAACTATGTACTAGAAAATATTGATAAAATTCGTCATATTCCAACCGTAATTGTTCAAGGTCGTTATGATGTTGTTTGCCCTATGGAAAGTGCTTTTGAATTAAGCCAAGCATTTCCTGAAGCAAAATTTGTTGTGGCTGATAATTCAGGTCATAGTGCTTTTGAAAAAGAAATCACCCATTATCTAATTGAAGCAACTGATAGTTTTGCAAACTAATAGTATAATACAAACAAAAAAGACTGATTTAATCAGTCTTTTTTATTAAACAACTATGCGTGTTTCTTTAATATTGCATAGATTTGATCTTTGATTTTTAATTTTTCTTTTTTCAGAGATTCAATTTCAAGATTTGTTGCAATCTCTATATTACTTTCCATATTCTTAATTTTATGATCAAGTTCATTATGCTTTTCAAAAAGCTTAAGAAAATGAGCATCTTCTTGTCTTAATTTAGCAATTAAATCACGATGTTCAGGAAACATAGATACCTCTCTTTTTTAGTTAATAAAAATCTTATACTCATAATATAGTATTAAAAATCATATATATCAAGAGTATAAGATAAAAAAATACAAATGTTTTAAATTTTACTTTTATTTTATATTTCACCAAATGAACTAAAATGATTAATATTACCTTATTTAACAGTCTTTATGCTATAATTTTTAAAATAAGGAATAAATCTCATCAAGTTAAGGATCATAATGTTAGATAATCGTAAAATAGGTTTTGTTTTTCCAGGACAAGGAAGCCAAATAGTTGGAATGTTTAAAGATATTGCTACTGAATATCCCAAATTTTTAGAAACATTTCAAGAAGCATCAGAAATACTTGGTTATGATCTATGGCATCTTATTCAAAATGATGAAGAAAAATTAAATGACACCGAGTTTACTCAACCTTGTTTATTAACCACTGAAATTGCTTTATATCGTTTAATAACAAGCCTTCGCCCTGATTTAACGCCTCATATTATGTCAGGTCATAGTCTTGGTGAATTTAGTGCTTGGGTTGCTGCAAAAACCTTAGATTTTAAAACTGCTTTAAAAATGGTTCATCATCGTGCATTGATTATGAAAAATCATTTTAGCCCTGATCAAGTGGCTATGGTTGCTATTTTAGGGTTAGATTATTTTACTGTTGATGATATTTGTAACAATGTTAATAATACCCACGAATCCTACTGGAAAGTAGTTAATATTAACTCACCTTTACAAATAATCGTTGGTGGACCTCGTGATGAACTTGATAACTTAATTCTAAACGCAGAAGTTATGGGAGCTAAAAAAGTAATTGAGTTAAACGTAAGAGTACTTTCTCATAGCCCAGCATTAGAGCCTGTTTCTTGTGCTTTTGATAACTATTTAAAAGATATTGAATTTAAAACACCTTGTATTGACGTAGTTAATAATGTTGAAGCACAAATTGAAACGAACCCTCAAATAATAAAAGAACAACTTTCTAACCAACTTTATCGTCCTGTACAATGGGTAAGAGTTGTTGAACGAATGATTAAAGAAGGCGTAACTGAATTTTATGAGATTGGTCCAAACAAAGTTTTAACAGGGCTTTCTAAACGGATCAATAAAAATGTACCTATAAATTCAATTTCTGATTTAAAAAGTTTTCAAAATTTTATCCAACAATAGGAATTATTATGAATACAAAAATTGCTTTGGTAACAGGAGCAAGTCGAGGAATTGGCAAAGCTATTGCTGAAAAGTTATCAGAAAAATATTTTGTAATAGGAACAGCAACCACAGAAAAAGGAGCTAATGATATTAGTGCTTATCTTGGTGATAACGGCTGTGGAATGATGCTTGATCTTTGTGACATTGACGCTATTGCAAAAACATTGGAAAAAATAACCGCTCAATTTGGCAATATCGATATTTTAGTCAATAATGCAGGTATCACCTCTGATAACTTATTGATGCGAATGCACGATGAACAATGGCGTCAATTACTAAATACCAACCTAACGCCACTTTTTTATCTTTGTAAAGCAGTTATAAAACCAATGATGAAAAAACGTTTCGGAAGAATTATTTCTATTGGCTCTGTTGTTGGTTCAATAGGAAATGCTGGGCAAACTAATTATAGTGCCACAAAAGCTGCTTTAATAGGTTTTAGTAAATCACTCGCTCTTGAAGTGGCAAATCGAGGTATTACCGTTAATGTTGTCGCTCCAGGGTTTATCACAACAGATATGACGAGTAACTTAACTGAAAATCAAAAAAATGCTATTTTAACCAAAATTCCAACCGCTTCTTTTGGTAAACCAAGTGATATTGCAAATGCTGTTGCTTTTTTAGCTGATGAAGAAAGCTGCTATATTACAGGGCAAACGTTGCATATCAATGGTGGAATGTTTATGAACTAATGAAAAATATACTAACTCATCTAAATAACGAATGTAATGCTCTTAACACTAACTTCCTTATTGGATTAAGTGGTGGTGTAGATTCTATCGTGTTATTATGGCTTTTTAATCAAATTATGCCTTCTGATAGATTGCGTGCTATTCATATCAATCACCAAATTAGCTCTAATGCTCAAGATTGGGAAGATTTTTGTTATGCCTTTTGTAATAATCTTGGCATAACAATAATAAGCGAAAAAGTTACTCTTAATAGTGATAAAAATTTAGAAGAACAAGCTCGAATTGCTCGCTATGCAGCTATTAAAAATCATATTAAAGAAAATGAAATGTTGGTAACAGCACATCATCAAGATGATCTTATTGAAACTTTTTTCTTAAATTTAAAAAGAGGGTCTGGTGTTAAAGGACTTGGATCATTAAAGAAAATTTCATTTTTGCAAAATATTACAATATTCAGACCGCTTCTTGAATATTCTAAAAATGATCTTATAACCATTGCAAAGCAACATAATTTATCTTGGGTTGAAGATGAAAGTAATCTATCATCAAAAATGGATCGAAATTTTCTGCGAAATGAAATCTTACCGTTATTAAAAGATCGTTGGTCTGGATTTGCAAATAATGTTGCTAAAACTGCTAGACATTGCCAAGAGCAAGAAGAACTTATTAAAGAATTATTATCACAAAAATTAGTTTCTCATATTGATAAGCAAAAGAGAACGCTCAATTTAGCTATTATGCAAAATAAGAGCAAAAAAGTAGCTAAAGCTCTTATTCGTTTATTTCTCGATCACTTTAATATAAAAATGCCAAGTGAAAAACAGCTTGATGAAATCGTAAACCTTACTCAAATGAATAATGACAACAAAGCGGTTATTTATTTGGATAATATTACAATTCGCTTGTTTGACAATCATCTGTACATTTGTGAGCTTAACGATGAAATTAAAACTTTTACTCAAGAAATTTTAAAAGATCAGCAATATAACTTACCCTATAATCTAGGCAGCATAATATATCAACATAATCGTATAATGCTAAATAATAATGAATATGAACTACCTCAAAAATTGCTAAATGCAAGATTACACATTATATTAGGAGCAAGAGGAAAAGTTAAACTTTATCGTAATAATATGACAGAACAAATGAAAAAAATTTATCAACAACACCATATAGAACCTTGGCTTCGCAGTCAAATATTATCTCTTTTTATTGATGATAAATGGTTTTGTTTTTTAAAAACTAAATAAGGATATAACAATGGAATTTTTATTAGTAGGAGCAGGAGCTGCTCTCGGAGCTATCAGTCGCTGGCAAATTTCAAACTTAATGAAAGATTATTTTGTAAGTTTTCATTTTGGAACTCTTTTTGTAAATATTGTAGGATCTTTCATTATTGGCATTGCATTAGGGTTAAACTTAAATGATAACCAAAAATTGATTTTTATAACAGGCTTTCTTGGAAGTTTTACGACTTTTTCAACCTTTTCAGCTGAAGTATTAGCAAAATTTAATGAAAAATCATTTATTCTTGCTCTACAAACCATTTCACTACACTTAATACTTTCTTTACTAGCTGTTACTTTGGGAGCTTTTTTAGCAAAGATATTAACTAATTGCTAAATAAAATTAGTACTAAAAAAGGTCGGAGCACTCCGACCTTTTATCATTGTTAAATACTTTTAATATTTTATAACTTCAATTTGTTTTTTTAAGATTTCTAAACGCTCTTTATCGTGAACACCAACATCACTTTGTGTTACAGCTAAAGCTCCTAAGCTACTTGCTAAAGTTAAAGTTTGAGAATAATCAAAGCCTTTACTTAAACCATAGACAAAACCTGCAACCATAGAATCCCCTGCTCCAACCGTACTAACTACTTTTTGAGCTGGAACCTTTGCTTTAAAAATATCTGTTCCAAAAATTCCTAATGATCCCTGTTCCCCCATAGAAACAATCACATTTTCAACACCTTTCTTTTGAAGTTGTTTTGCTGCTTTTATAATATCTTGCTCTGTTGTCAATTTTTCGCCAACTAAATCTTCTAATTCGTGTTCATTTGGTTTAACTAAAAAAGGATTTGCTTTTATCCCAACTTTAAGAGCTTCACCACTAGTATCTAAAATAACTTTAAGTCCCTGTTCTTTTAATCGTTCTAATAAAACTTGAAATTTAGTAACATCTACACCTTTTGGTAATGAGCCTGCTACAACAACAATATCAAACTGATCTTGTAAATTTAAACAATAATTGTAAAAATCATTCCAATTTTGATCGCTTACAGAAAAACCTTTAAAATTAAAATCACTGGTTTGATTATCACTTGATATTTTTATATTAATACGAGTATCACCCTCAACTCTTATGAAACGATCTTCAATACCATTGTCATTAAAAAACTTTACAAAAGACTGATCATTACTAGCTCCTAAGAATCCTGTAACGCTAATATCACTTCCTAAATCACTTAAAACTTTAGCAACATTTATTCCTTTGCCCGCTGTATAAAAGCCTAAAGTATCTATGCTATTTACTCTACCTATTTGCAATGATTCAGTCTCTCCCACCAAATCAAAAGCTGGATTTAATGTAATTGTTAAAATTCTTAATGCCATATTCTCCTCCTTTATTTATTACTTTTACGATATTTTTGATGATTTCTTACCGCTTTACGAATCTGATGAATTTTAGTTCGTCTTCTTTGTGCAGGAACAACCAGTTTAGTTTCTGTTTCTGGTGTTAATCCTACTAGTTCTCTCAAATAATTCACTTCTTGAAGCTCTAATTCTTTAAAACCACCTCGTGGCAAATCTTTCTCTAACTTAATGTTACCATAACGAGTACGAATCAAGCGGCTTACCTGTACATTTTGACTTTCCCAAAGACGGCGTACTTCTCGGTTACGCCCCTCTGTTAGCATAACGTCAAACCATTGGTTAATACCAGTTCCACCTGCTGATTTAATAGATTTAAACGAAGCCATTCCATCTTCAAGCATAACTCCTTTGCGAAGTTTTGCAATCATTTTATCATCAATTTCACCAAACACTCGAACCGCATACTCACGTTCAACTTCTTTCGATGGGTGCATTAAACGATTTGCAAGCTCTCCATCTGTTGTAAATAATAATAATCCCGATGTATTGATATCTAATCGACCAATAGCGATCCAACGAGCACCTTTAATGCGAGGCAGACGATCGAACACGGTTGCTCGATTTTCAGGATCATTAGTTGTAGTCACTTCTCCTTCTGGTTTGTAGTACGCAAGTACTCGGCAAATATTTTTCTCACTTGCTCTTAAATCAACAACATTTCCATCAATACGAATTTTGGTTTGGGCATTGATAATAAAACGATCACCTAATGTGGCAACTTTACCATCAACTGAAACTCGACCTTCACTAATTACTTTTTCAAGTTCACGACGTGACCCCTGCCCTGCTCGTGCTAAAATTTTCTGTAATTTTTCACTTTGGTCAAAAGCTCTTTGTGCTTTCACTGGATTTTTAATATCAACATTCTTAACTTTTCTTGGTTTTAGCGGTCTTTTTTTTGCTACTTTTTGCACACTTGCTGATTTTTTATCAACAATACTTTTAAACTTTGTCATTTTTTTCCTTTATAATTTCTATGAACACTATATTGTAAACTATTTTAGTCCCCAATTGTGCCAAATTGGCGTTAATTCTTTAGGAATATGTAAATTTTTTCCTAAATCAATCCACGGCAACTCTTTATGAAAATCACTTCCTTGTGAACCTAACAAACCAAATTCTAACGCCCATTTTACCGTTAAACTCTGTTTATCAGGTGATAGCGTACTATTTGAAACTTCAACACCATCACCTCCAGCTTTCTTAAACTCTTCTAAAAGAAGTCGTACTTTACGATTAGTTAGTTCATAACGATGAGGGTGAGCAACACAAATAACACCTCCTGCTTGATGGACAATTTCAATAGCTTCTTCCATCTTACACCAACTAGAATTTGCATAAGCTCTTTTTCCTTGAGCTAGATATTTTTTAAAGGCTTGATTTTGATCTTTAACAATACCACGCTCAATAAGAATTTGTGCAAAATGAGGACGAGTTACCTCTCCTTGTGCAATATTTTGGGCATCTTCAAACATATTTGCTATACCCATTTTTGCAAATTTCTCTCCAATAGTAACCGCTCGTTGCAAGCGACAATCTGATTGTCTTTGCATTAAATCAATAAATCCTTGATGAGATGAATCGAAATTTAACGCTGTAAAATGAATGGGTTTCCCCCACCATAACGCTGAAATTTCACAACCTGTTACAAACTTTATTCCCAATTTTTGTGCTTCTTGCTCTGCCTCTATTAGACCATCAATAGTATCGTGATCGGTTAAGGCCAAAAGCTCAATACCTCGTTCATAAGCTCTTTGTACTAATTTTGTTGGTGATAACTCTCCATCAGAAATATTACTATGGCAATGTAAATCAGCCTTAATTTCATTTATATTTTTCATGTATCCTATTGAGCATAACGAGTTGCACTAACAACCGAATTAATACTTGATAAACGCCCTAAAAGTTTAGGAAGTTGATCACTATCTTTTATTTCAATTTCTATTTTTAAATGTGCCATTTGGGTTTTATAATCAACTTTAGAATCAATCGCTAGCATATTTACTTTTTCATTGGCTAGAACATTGGTAATATCTCGCAATAAACCACTTCGATCATTAGCTGTGATCTTAATATTCAATTGCGATCTTTGAGCGTTATTCCCCCAACTTGCACTAATGATTCGAGTTGGATTTGCCGATTTTAACTCAAAAAATTGATCGCAGTCTTGCTTATGAATAGAAACACCTCTCCCAAGCGTGATATAGCCTGCAATTTTATCGCCAATAATAGGCTCACAACAGCGTGCAATTGAATACATTAAATTTCCAACACCTTCAATAATTATAGCGTCTTTATGCTTTTCTTTTGGCTCTTTTTTAATGATATTTTTCAAGACTAAATCATCAGCAATCTCACTGCTTTGCTTAATAAATTTATTTTGCAAAAAGCTCATAAGTTGCGATATTTTAATATCCCCTGCTCCAATTGCTGCATAGAGATCGTCTAATAATTTTAAGTTATAACGTTTTAAAGCAGCTTTTTCTATTTGCTTTAATGCTAATTCTGTTTTAGCAAGTTCTGTTTCAAATATATTTTTACCAAGCGGTATATTTTTATCACGATCTTGCTTTTTAAAATAGGCAGCAACTTTTGCTCTTGCTCGTGATGTATTTAAAAATCCAGCTGTATTAAGCCAATCTCGACTCGGTGTTGTATTTTTCTGGGTAATAATCTCAATTTGATCGCCTGTTTGCAATTGATAAGTAAAAGGAACTATTTTACCAGCAACTTTTGCACAAACACATTTATGTCCAACTTCACTATGAATAGAATAGGCAAAATCAAGTGGTGTTGATTTTGGCGGTAAATCAATTATCTCACCTCGTGGAGTAAAAACATAAATACGATCGTTAAAAATATCACTTTTCTCACCGCTTAATTCATCAGAAAGTTCACTTTGCCAGTCAAGTAATTTTCTTAAACAGTTAATTTTGTCTTGATAATTATTCTTATGAGTTTTTCCACCCTCTTTATATTTCCAGTGAGCTGCTACTCCAAGCTCTGCATCTTGGTGCATTTGTTCCGTGCGAATTTGTACTTCAATTACTTTATCTTCTTTCCCTTTTACCACGGTATGAATTGACTGATAACCATTTGGTTTAGGTTTTGAAATATAATCATCAAATTCTTCTTTAATATAAGTAAAATTTTTATGCACAACATCTAAAGCTAAATAACAATCCTCGATATTTTTTGTTAAAATTCTCACCGCTCGAATATCAAAGAGATCTTCAAATTCACAATTTTTTTTCTGCATTTTTTTATAAACACTAAAAATATGCTTAACTCGTCCATAAATTTCAAAATCACTAATTTCTTGAGATAACGATAGCTTTAATGTTTCAATAAAATCATTCAAATATTGTTCACGCTCAAGCCTTGTTTCACGAATTTTAACTTTGGCAAGAAAGAAATAATCATCAGGGTGTAAAATACGAAAAACATAATCTTCCATTTCCCATTTAAGCTGCCCAATTCCCAAATGGTTAGCAAGTGGTGAATAAATTTTCTCACACTCTTTTGCTGCCAATACTCGAATTTGTTCAGTGTTATTTTTATCACGCAGAAATAATATACGCTCTGCAAGTTTTAACACAACGCAGCGAACATCTTCAACCATTGAGAGTAGCATTCTTCGAGTATTTTCAATTTGCTCTTCTGCTAAAGAAAAATTATTGATTTGTTCAAGCAGTTTGACACCTTTAACTAACGTACTGATATTTTTTCCAAATTTATCTAAAATTTTATCAATATCAAGTAAATTAGCATTATAGATAGGGAATAGAAAAGCGGCAATTAAACTATCATCGTCCATCGCAAGCGGTTTTAAAACTTCAATCATTTGCACACCACGCAAAATAAAGGTCATAGCATCTTCATCAAATTTACCTTCTGCGTAGTTATAAGCCATCACAATTTTTTGAGTTGTTTCAGGTGCGAAATTCATCTGAGAAAGCCAATTCTCAAACTGAAAATGCACTAAATTAACGCTATGCGATTGTCGAAGTTTAACCATTAATTTATCCCTTAAATTCTCATTATTTTCTATATTAAACTAGGCGATTACAATTGGCAAGTATTTTAACCATCATTACCTAAATTTGAACTATCATAATATAAAAAAACCTTCTTTTAAACAAGAAGGTTTGTATTTATTCAACAGATAGCCTTATCTTTAGCATTACCATCAACTATAATTGCAACAAGATTAAAATACTTATCAAAGACTATTAAGTTTGTAATTTTTCTAACCATTAACTTGCTCAAGTTCTTTAAAATATTTAACTGTTTTAACTTTTAGCTCTAATGTTGCATTCTCATCACAAATCACCAAAGATTTAGGGTGCATTTGCAGAGCAGAAACTGTCCATAAATGATTAACACTTCCTTCAACACAAGCTTTTACAGCGTGAGCTTTACTGCGTCCTGTTGCTAAAATTACTACTTCTTTAGCATCCATAATAGTACCAACACCAACTGTTAAAGCATATTTAGGAACTTGATCTATATCACCATCAAAGAATCTAGAATTAGCAATACGAGTTTCCATCATTAACGTTTTAATACGAGTACGTGATGTAAGCGATGATCCTGATTCATTAAACGCAATATGTCCATCAACGCCCACACCACCTAAGAAAAGATGAATGCCACCATAACTTTTAATTTTAGCTTCATATTCTGCACACTCTTGCTCAACATCTGTCGCTAAACCATTTAAAATATTCACATTTTGAGGATCAATATCAATATGATTAAAAAAGTTTTGCCACATAAAATAATGATATGATTGATTATGCTCTTTTGCTAAGCCAACATATTCATCCATATTAAAAGTTACCACATTTTTAAAGCTCAACTTGCCTTCTTTATAAAACTCTATAAGTTTACGATATGTCGCAAGAGGTGTTCCTCCTGTTGGCAATCCCAACACAAAAGGTTTCTCTGGCGTTGGGTTAAATTTGTTAATACGATTCATTATTAAGGTAGCTGCTTTTTGTGCAACCTGTTCTTCATTTAAAAGTGGAAGAAGTATCATAATTTGCTCCTAATTTATTGAATTTGATAATACTTTTAGTGTTTTTTGTTTTGAATTAATTGCTTGTTCTTTAAAATCTTTTATGGTTAATATATAAAGAAGATCTAAAATATATAGTTGAGCAATTTTAGTACGTAAACTATCTCCTTGTAAGGCAAGCTCTTTATTGCCATTTACTAATACATAATCGCTCATTTTGGTAACAGGTGAACGTAAATGATGAGTTATACAAACCGTAGTTGCTCCATTTTCTTTGGCGATTCTCAATCCTTCAACAATCTCAATACTTTTACCGCTATGACTAATTCCTATAGCAAGATCACCTTTTTCCATCAATGCCGCCTGCATATACATAAAATGATTATTAGTTGCTGCATCAACATTTAATCCTATACGCATAAACTTAGTTTTAGCCTCCTGTGCTGAAAGACCAGAATTTCCCATTCCAAAAAAGAAAATTCTTTTTGCTTTATTTATTTGCTCTACAACTTCTTCAAGATCTTTAAAATTTAAAAGATTAACCGTTTCATCAATAACATTTTGAATACTTAATTTTAGCTTTTGAGCAATTTGAAAACTATCATCATTTTCTAAAATATCAGAATCGACAATTTCATCATTTTCATTTTTAATCCCTGCAAGTTCAACGGCTAAAGCTAACTTAAATTGAGCAAATCCTTTAAATCCTAACGTACGACAAAAACGAATAAAAGTCGCCTCTCCAATATTGAGATCACAAGCAAGTTCTGATAATGACTTACGATCAAAAAACATTGGTTCTTCTAATAACCGATCAGCAATTCGTTTTTCTGTTTTAGTAAGACTTTGATACAAAGCACTAAGTGAATCTAAAATATTTATTTCTGACATATCTCTACCTTATATGCTACCAATACTGCTATTATATCCTTTTATTTATCAAAAGTGGAGAAATAAATCAAAATAGTTAAAAATTTGAATTTTTTTTTCATTTGTTGATATGTCTAAATTTTATTGATAGCTAGTTATAACTTTCTCTTGACTTTCTATTATTTTTTAAGTATTATACTAGCCGTAAGTTAAAGAGATATCTTTAATTTATAATGTTGTGTTTGCATATTGGCTTAGAGTGTAAGCCACGATGAGTAAAATTTATTCATCATCTCCTTTATTGTGCCTCTTATTTATTATAAGGGGCTTTTTTATAGCTATAAATCATCAAAATATTCTTGCCCAAATTGCTCTTCTGCCTCTTTTAATAATATCACAAAATCTTCAAATGTTGGTAACACTGCAAAAGGTTGTGGTTGCAATGTTCTTCGCTTTAATTTTTGCTCTAATTCTTGATACCAAGGCAAGAAACTTTCTGGAATGGTACTTTTAGCTCTTATTCCTAATAAAAAATACGCTTGGAAAATAGTACTAAAGACTACTAACGAACTTAATAATGAATGAATAATATAATGTTCATTTATTTTCAAAATATAAAACCATAAAAATAAAACGACTGAAAAAGGCGGTATGATTTTTTGAAGTATTTGCACATAAAACACCCATTTTACATCAGGAAAAAAGCTATATAACTTTTTTTGCTTTGGCATTATTTCGCTATAATTAACTCCTTTTTTTATTATTTCAAACATTATTTTCACCTGGCAGATTCAAGTTTGAAGTGCAACGCACCCAAATTTAGATTTTACCTCAAGAGGTGTTTGATAGCCTAATACTTTTCTTGGTCTATTGTTTAAATT
>PDWI01003318.1_pt1 | contig 22816 bp, 19 predicted proteins | sample 1430891 | NCBI WGS metagenome assembly PDWI01 (sample SAMN01162508, study PRJNA174530) | Oral metagenome, whole genome shotgun sequencing project. | biome: Marine environment; feature: Marine mammal; material: Swab sample of the gingival sulcus; isolation source: swab sample of gingival sulcus... | reverse complement strand
AAGTCCTTTACAAAATGCAAAATCTTGGTTTGAGCTCCACCTGAACAATGTACCATTCCGTGTATCTGGTCAAAGTGCTTTTGCAGAACTTTGGCAACCACAGGAGCATAGGTTCTAGTTGGCGATAGTACTAATTTACCCGCATCAATGCCCAGATTATTAATTGTATCGGTTAATTTGTAATTCCCCGAATAGGTCAAGTCTTTGGGTATTTTGCAATCAAAACTTTCAGGGTATTTTTCTGCCAAATAATAATTAAATACATCGTGTCTTGCGGAAGTTAAGCCATTGCTACCCATTCCTCCGTTGTACTCTTGTTCGTATGTTGATTGTCCGTACGATGCTAACCCAACTATTACATCACCCTCTTTTATTTTTGTGTTGTCAATTATATTACTACGTTTTGTTCGTGCAGTTACGGTTGTATCAACAATTATTGTACGTACTAAGTCGCCAACATCTGCCGTTTCGCCACCTGTAAAAATGGTGTTTACGCCCATTTCTCTAAGCTCCGATAAAACTTGCTCTGTTCCGTTGATAACTGCCGAGATTACCTCTCCAGGTATAAGGCGTTTATTCCTGCCAATGGTTGAACTAACCAAAATATTATCGGTAATACCAACGCAAAGTAGGTCATCAATATTCATAATAACAGCATCTTGTGCTATCCCTTTCCACACTGATAAATCGCCTGTTTCCTTCCAATACATATAAGCCAAAGACGATTTTGTACCTGCACCATCGGCGTGCATTACGTTACAATAATCGGCATCGCCACCTAAATAATCAGGTATAATCTTGCAAAAAGCGTTTGGAAATACGCCTTTGTCAATGTTTTTAATTGCGTTATGCACATCTTCCTTTGATGCCGAAACTCCTCGTTCGTTATAGCGTGATGTATTGCTCATAATTTTTATTATTTTTTTTGATTTGCAAAAGTACAAATAAATTTTGAATTAGTATTAATGAGTTGTCGTAAAAGCCTAAATAACGAACTATGAGCGTAATAATTATAATACAAATAATATGCTATCTGCTACATCAGTAAATATTCTATCTTTATAATAGGTTAAACTAAATTTTAAAGAAGGATATTGCACTTTTAAGATTAGCAGATTTTTGCTTCATGTCTTTCGATTTACTTGTTAATTGTTCGGCTGTTGATACATTGTATTGAGCTATTTGATTAAGTTGTTGTATTGAGTGGTGTACTTGTTCTGTTCCGGCATTTTGTTCCAAACTAGCTTCAGCTATTTCATGTACTAAGATAACAGTTTTTTCTATTTGAGGAATAATTGATGCTAAACTCTCACCTGCTTTATCTGATAAGGTTTTGGTTTTTATTGATAAATTAACAATTTCATCAGCAGCTAATTTACTTCGTTCGGCTAATTTACGCACCTCCGCAGCTACTACGGCAAACCCTTTTCCGTGTTCGCCGGCACGAGCAGCTTCAACTGCGGCATTTAATGCTAATATGTTAGTTTGTGCTGCTATATCATTTATTATCGATATTTTTTCATTAATTATAGCATTGCTGCTAATGGATTCTTTTACTTTATTTTGTACGTCTTTTGCACCGTCTTGCATTAGTAACGATGTTTGTTCGGTTTCTTGTGCATTAGTTGTGTTTTGCTTTGTTTTAGATACATTATCGTCTATTGTTGTTGAAATCTCTTCAGTATAAGATGCTTGCTGGACGGTATTTTCCGATAAGGTTTTAGTAACATTATTAAGTATTTCACTTGTAGTATCTAAGTCATTTGCCGATTGTTGAACCTCACTAATTATTCTGATAAAATTATCGCGGATGGCATTTAATGAATTCCCTAATTGTGACGTTTCTACAGTTTTTTCAATTTTTTTATTTGTAAAAGATGTATTTAAATCGCCTTTTGATAGTTTACTAGCAAATTCAGATAAGTCTACCATAGGTTTAGTTATTTTTTTCGATACAAAAAATACGATAATCATTGTTATAATAATTATTATTATGCCTAAAATACCCGAAGTGTATTTTACCAAATCTACTGAATGCAATAATTCTTTCAGAGGTGCTGCCATAACCATATAGTACCCTGTATTGCTAATCGGCATGTATGCTATTTCATGCTTTTGATTTTGTAATTTTATTTTGCTAACAATATTAGGCTCCGATGATTGCATTATTTTGTTTGCTATCTCTGTGGGTACAATATCTTGTATTTGTTTGCCAATATCTTCTTTGTTTTGAGCTGTTTCAATTACACCGTTATTGTTAATTAACCAAAGTTGACTGTTTTGTGTTATTTTTCTGTTATTAAAATCTTTTAGTACATTAGTTGGTTCAATACCTACTGCTGCAATTCCTATAAATTGGTTATTGTGTTTTATTTGTTTATTTATAAAAACTAATGTTTTATCTAATTCTTTATTATAGTCAAAATCTACAGTAAAATCTGCATTTGATTTTTTGAAATTAAAATACCATGAATCATCAGGGTCATTTTCCGATAAAACTTCTAATATTTTATCTTCAGTCCAGTATTGTTTTGTGTTATCTCCAACTATACTATTTGTAAAATAAATATCTTTCTTATTAATCTGTTTGAGTTTATCCTGTACCATTGAAGTTAGTTTTTGGTCAGTTTCATTAGTTAATATCCATTTTATAACTAAGGGGTCGTGTGCTAGAGCATCTACTGTTTCTAGAGATGATTCAATTAATGTGTTCATATTGCTTTGCGAAGCTTCTAAAAAGGGTATTAATTGTTTTTCTTTAATTTGTTTGTATGATGTTCTTTTTACAGAAATATAATTTCCCGCACCTATTACTAATATTACAAAGATGATGATGCTTCCGAATATTACAAAAAGCATGTTTTGAATGTTGTTAAATAATTTCATATGTTTAAAGTTTATGACAAAGTTTGAGATGTTTAAGAGTATGGTAACTAGTTCGTTGTTTTTTTAGTAATATGCTCAAACAAGGTCGGATTAGTAATTATACATTAAAATATTAATTATATTTTATCTACTTGTAAAGTTATGTTTATTATTTTAATTTAAAATGGTAAAAGAACAAAAATAAAATAAATAAGACTTGTTTTTTTTGATGAAAGTATTAAATTTAGAATTATTATATATATGTATACATATATCTTTATTTATAGATGTGGTTTAGTTGTTAAATTAGTGCAAAAATATTTTTTTAGCTGTGCTATTCTAAATAAGTGAAAAAATATACATTTTTTGCCTTCATATACAATTCTATTAATAGATTTGTATTACTTAAAAAGAATTTAAATATTTTAAAATTATACATTATGGCAACAGTAAAAGATAACAGTCCGTATAAGTCGGGATATATTGATGTAACCGACGGCCACTCGCTATATTTTGAATTATATGGTAATCCAAAAGGAATTCCTGTTTTGTTTGTTCATGGAGGGCCGGGAGCTGGTTTTTCCGATTCTGACAAGCAATTCTTTAATAAAAACCGTTACAATGTTTTGTTTTTCGACCAACGCGGAGCCTCACGCAGTAATCCTTTCGGAAGTATCGAAAATAATACTACACAACATTTGGTGTCTGATATTGATTACATATTAGATTACTTGAACTTTGATAAAGTGTATGTGTTTGGTGGTTCGTGGGGAAGTACCTTGTCGTTAGTCTATGCAATCCACAATCCAGCACGTGTTTTAGGTCTAGTTTTGCGTGGTATATGGTTAGCTAATGAATATGGAATTAATCATTATATTAATGGTGGAATAAAGGAGTTTTTCCCTGATGTGTGGAATAGGTTTGAGGCATTAGTGCCTAAAGGCGAAAATCCTGTTAGTTATTATCTTAGTCAAATGTTATCCGATGACCAAACTATTAGTGATAAGTATGCTTATGAATGGGCTTATTATGAACTGTCATTTTATACAATAAATAAGATAACCGACCCAGCCGAATTGTTAAAAGGTTTCTCGTATAAATCAATGGCGATACTTGAGGCTCATTATATTCATAATAAATGTTTCCTTACTGAAGATTTTATTATGAAGAATATTAATAAAATTTCACATATAAAAACAAGCCTTGTACAAGGACGATATGATTTTATTTGTTCTCCGGTTCAGGCATTCCGTTTACATTCAGGGTTAAAAAACTCAAAACTAAATATAACTAATGCCGGACACTCATCGTCCGATGCTGAAAATAAAAAGATGTTAGTTAAAGAGTTAAAACGTATTACTTCGGAGTAAAATAATTTTATTCTGAATATACAACCTAAGGCTTTGGGCTTTTAGTAATTTGTTTTTGGTAATTATATCATTTTATATATCCGAACTTCGTCAAACTTAGAAACTTAAATTTGCAAGATTTAAGTAAGCTAAGGGCTAAATACAAAAGGCTAATAGCTTATAAATTAACAAGTCATTCGTTAATAAAAAAGTCCTCACAATGGAGGACTTTTTTATGATTTTATGTATTTAATTTCCTACATCATTCCAGGCATACCACCACCCATAGGAGGCATAGCAGGAGCAGGATTTTCTTCTTTTTCGTCAACTAATACACACTCGGTAGTTAAGAACATACCAGCTATTGAAGCTGCATTTTCTAAAGCTACGCGTGATACTTTTGTTGGGTCGATAACGCCTGTTGCAAATAAGTTCTCATATTCGTTAGTACGAGCGTTGTAACCAAAATCAGCATCGCCTTCTTTAACTTTCTGAACAACTACTGAGCCCTCTTCGCCAGCGTTTTCAACAATCTGACGTAAAGGCTCTTCAATAGCACGTTTTACTATGTTCATTCCTGTTTCTTCGTCAGCAACATCTGATTTTAAGTTTTCTAAAGCTCTGATAGCACGGATAAATGCAACACCACCACCAGGAACAATTCCTTCCTCAACAGCAGCACGAGTAGCACTTAATGCGTCATCAACGCGGTCTTTTTTCTCTTTCATTTCAACCTCTGATGCCGCACCAACATAAAGTACAGCAACGCCACCAGCTAATTTAGCTAAACGCTCTTGTAACTTCTCTTTGTCGTAATCCGATGAGCTTGCCTCAATTTGTGCTTTTATTTGGTTTACACGAGCATCGATAGCTTCTTTGTCGCCATTACCGTTTACTATAGTTGTGTTTTCCTTGTCGATAGTTATTTTTTCACAAGTTCCAAGCATATCTAAAGTTGTGTTTTCTAACTTCATGCCTTTTTCTTCAGTAACAACAACACCGCCAGTTAGTGTAGCAATGTCTTCAAGCATTTCTTTTCTTCTGTCGCCAAAACCTGGGGCTTTAACAGCAGCCACTTTTAATGAACCTCTAATGCGGTTTACAACTAATGTTGCAAGAGCCTCGCCGTCAATATCTTCAGCAATTATTAATAATGGTTTGCCCGATTGTGCAGCAGGTTCTAAAACTGGCATTAGGTCTTTCATTGTTGATATTTTCTTGTCGTATAACAAGATGAATGGAGCGTCAAGTTCAGCTTCCATTTTTTCAGTGTCAGTAACAAAGTAAGGAGAAATGTATCCTCTGTCAAATTGCATACCTTCAACTACTTCGTCGTAAGTTTCAGCAGTTTTTGATTCTTCAACAGTTATTACGCCTTCTTTGCCAACTTTTTGCATTGCACGAGCAATAAGCTGACCTATTTCCTTGTCGTTGTTTGCAGATATTGATGCTACTTGTTCTAATTTTTCTGAATTAACATCGATAGGTTGCGATTGCGACTTAATATCCTCAATTACAGCAGTTACTGCTTTGTCGATACCGCGTTTTAAATCCATTGGGTTTGCACCAGCAGTAACGTTTTTTATTCCTACTGATACTATTGATTGTGCTAATACTGTAGCAGTTGTTGTTCCGTCACCAGCATCGTCGGCAGTTTTTGAGGCAACCTCTTTAGCCATTTGTACACCAACATTAGCATAAGGGTCGCTAAGTTCAATCTCTTTTGCAACAGTTACACCATCTTTTGTTACGTGTGGAGCACCAAACTTTTTGTCGATAACTACGTTACGTCCTTTTGGTCCTAGGGTTACTTTTACTGCGTTAGCTAACTCGTCTATTCCGTTTTTTATAAGTTCGCGAGCCTCTGTATTAAATTTTATTTCTTTAGCCATTTTTGTATTCTATTTTAATTTATTGTGTTAAAAAATATAAAGTACATCGCTTTGCGATATTAATAAATATTTTTCGTTTTCTATTTCAAGTTCTGTTCCTGCGTACTTTCCGTACATAACAACATCGCCTGCTTTTACATCGCAAGGTTGGTCTTTTAGTTCTGCTCCAACTAATATTACTTCGCCTTGTAATGGAGCGTCTTTTGCTGAGTCAGGAATGTAAATTCCACTTGCAGTTTTTTCTTGTGCTTCAGCTGGTTTTATTAATAATTTTCCAGCTATTACTTTTCCTTTTAAGTTTGACATTTTATTATATTTTAAGTTCAACTAATTGTTTGTATTTTGATTGTGTATTATCATAAGTTATGCCAAAACTTATATTTGTTTTATAAGCAAAAAAAATGTCAGTTTGCATGACAAACTGACATTAAATAAATATTGTAAGTATTACAAATAATTTCTTTATTCCTTGTTTTCTTCTTCAGGTACTTGTAATGGGAAGTTACCTGGTAAAGCACTTGGGTCTGAGGCATTTTGAATTTGCTCTTTAATTAACGACTCGTTACTTTCTTCGCCACGAGGGATAAAAGCTGATGCAGCTACACATAATATAAGTAATGCACTTGCAAGTGTCCAAGTTGCTTTTTCTAAAAAGTCAGTAGTTTTTCGTACGCCCATTACTTGGTTTGATGATGAAAAATTAGCGGCTAAACCACCACCTTTTGAGTTTTGTACTAATACTATTAATGTTAATAGAATACAAACGATAAAAATTAATACTGAAATGAAAACAAACATTTTTTTATTTTTTTAATTGTTATTTAATTCTTTTAGCTTTTTTATTTGGTCTGCAAAGTAAACACTTTTTTTTGGATATTTCAAACTTAATTTTTCATATATTAATATTGCTTTGTCAAAAAGTTCTTGTTTTGTGTAAATTTTTGCTAGTGTTTCAGTCATAAAATCCTCATTGTCAATGGTTTCTTGCGAGGGTGGTTCTTCTGTTATTTTGTTGTCAGTTGGTTTTATTTTTTCTTTACTTGGGTTAGCAATAAATTTGTCTAACAATAATGCTTTTTTCTCTTTCGAGGATTTTTGTTTTGAGAAGGTTTGTTTAAAATCGTCAAGGTCAAATTCTTTATCTAAATTAAAGTTTTGTTCAGCGTAAGGTATGCTTTGTTCTATAATTTTCTTTAATGGGTCTTCAAGTTTGCCTGTTTTTATAGTGCTCGATACCTCTAAAATATTGCTAAAATCAATTATTTCTTGCTCTTTAGTTTCCTCGTTAGGCAATAGGATTTGTTTGCCTATCATGTAAAACAGTTTTGTTCTGTTAGTTATCCATATGGCATGTTTTTTTAGCTTGTTGTTAAATCCTATTTTTCCTTGGTTGTGCAAGTTTTTTATATACAACATGTTAGCTGTCTGAAAATATGGATATTCTTCTAATATTTCTTCCAGCTCGGTAAGTGTTCTGTTATCTAACAGTTCGGGATATAATATTTTTTGTGTTAATGCTTGCATGTTACCAGTTTACAACAGCTTTATTAAAAATATCTTGTATTAGTTCTTTTACAATTTCATCAACTAATTCAGCTTCTACATCTTGTAGGTTTTTTGAGCTTTCATAATCGGCATATCTGCTGAATGTATTGTCAAAGTTTGCTTTAGGGTCTTGTTTATTTGTAAATTGTACGCTAACGGTTATTGTTAAGCGGTTCATGGCGGCAACCGATATCTCGCCCCCTTGTATGGCAACAGGTTGTGTGTAGTAGTCGGTTATTTTACCTTTAAAATCTAAATCGCCACTTTGGTTTACCAGATTTAATGATGTTTGCATTAAGAATTTATCTTTTAAATCTTCGGTGATTTTAGAACTTAACATTGGATTTACCAATGGTGCCATGTTGGGGAAGTTCTGTATGGACACTGTTTTGGAATCAGGTGGTATTGATGCTCCTGTAAAAGAATATTTAATTGTACACGAACTAAATATCAGAATTATAGATGTTACTAATATTATTGTTAGTTTTTTCATTTTTTACACTTTTAAATCTTTTATACGTAATGTGTTAAACATTAAATTGTTACTCTAAATTCAGTTCTTTTAATTTTCGGTAAAGCGTTCTTTCGGATATTCCTAAATCCTGAGCTGCATATTTGCGTTTGCCATTGTGTCGTTCTAACGCTTTTTCTATCATTTCTTTTTCTTTATCGGCTAGCGACAACGATTCCTCAATAAATTCCTCAGTGTCCTGAATGTTTACCGTATTATCCTGATTATCTTTTATTATTTTAGGAGTGGGTTGTGGTGTAATAATTTCAGGAACATTAAAAGCTACATCTTCGGTATCGTGTAAAGTGCTTATTATGTGTGCGTTATCTTTGTATATCTGACTAGTGTTTACATCGCCATCCATTAAGTCGTGAACTAACTTTTTAAGGTCGTTCATGTCTTTTTTCATGTCGAATAATATTTTGTATAAAATCTCGCGTTCCGAGTTAAATGTTTGTTCATCAACCTTATTGTATATGGCAGGTAATTGGTTTGAGTCGTCGTTAGGTAGATATTTACGCAGAGTATCGGCGGTTATGTCCCTTTGTTTTTCAATAATAGCAATCTGTTCGGTAATGTTTTTTAACTGACGAACGTTACCTGGCCATCTGTAGTTTTGTAGTACAACTTGGGCATTTTCATCTAATATTAGCGTTGGCATTTTAAATTTTTCAGCAGAATCTTTTGCAAATTTTCGGAATAGCAAATATATGTCGTTGCCCCTTGCTCGTAGTGGTGGAATAAATATTGGTACAGTATTTAGTCTGTAATATAAATCCTCGCGGAATTTACCTTCGGCAACAGCTTGTTGCATGTTTACATTGGTTGCTGCAACAACGCGTACGTTAGTCTTTTGGGGTTTTGATGAGCCTACGCGAATAAACTCGCCTGTTTCCAAAACCCTAAGTAGTCGCACTTGTGTTGATAGCGGAAGTTCGCCTACTTCATCTAAAAATATTGTTCCGTTATTGGCAACCTCAAAATATCCTTTACGCGAATCGGTTGCTCCTGTAAAAGCTCCTTTTTCGTGTCCAAACAATTCGGAGTCGATTGTGCCTTCGGGAATTGCTCCGCAGTTTACAGCTATGTACTGCCCATGTTTTCGGCTACTGTTTTTATGAATTATACGAGGAAATACTTCCTTACCAACTCCACTTTCGCCATTTATTAAAACAGAAATATCAACAGGAGCAACTTTAATAGCTACCTCTATTGCTCTGTTTAATTCAGGGTTATTGCCTATAATCTCAAATTGTTGTTTTATATTTTGAATATCCATAATCTTGTCAGATGTTTAACTGACAAAATTACATATTTTATTTGCTTTTACAATTCTGTAAAAATAAAAACTTTGATAAATATTAGTTTGTTGCTCTAGTATCCGATAGTTTCTGTAATAAAATAACATGAGTTAGATATAACAATTAAACGTTTGATTAACACAATTACCTATATATCAAGGTTGGAAGTCCGAAGTCCGAAGTCCGAAGACGGAAGTAGTAACACCTTATTTTTTTTAATCTAACATTTACATTCCCGAAACTTCGGTCTTCTGACTTCCGACTTCCGACCATTTCTGATGTTATAAATAATATAATAACTGAAGGTAATTTACTAAAAACCAAAGGCTAAAGGCTAAAAGATAAAAATAATATGAAATCAACGTTTAAGCAAAAAATCATTCTTAACTCTTAATTTGCTAAATTTTATATACTTTTGTAGAAAAATAGCCTAATAATGTATATACACGACTTATCGTTGGTAAACTTTAAAAATTACGATAATCTGGAAATCTCGTTTTCGGATAAATTAAATTGTTTTACAGGAAATAATGGAGTTGGTAAAACAAATATATTAGATGCTATTTATTACTTATCGTTTTGCAAAAGTTTTTTTTACTCATCGGATAAACTTAGTATAAATCATAATTCAAACTTGTTTGTTGTTCAAGGTAATTACCTGATAAACAATCAAAAAGAAAACATATACTGTGCTTACGAATCTGAAAAGAAAAAGAAATTCAAACGCAATAAAAAAGAATACGACCGCCTTGCCGAACATATTGGGCTAATTCCGTTAGTAATGATTTCGCCTACCGACATCAATCTTATTATAGGTGGTAGCGACCAACGTCGTAAATTTATTGACGGAATAATTTCTCAATATAATACTAACTATCTGTACGATTTACAGAAGTACAATAAAACATTGCAACAACGTAATAACCTACTTCGTAATAAACAAAGTAGTTACGACGATATGCTTGATGTGTACGACATACAACTTGCTGAACTCGGTACAAGTATCTTTAATGAGCGAACGAAATTTATTGATGATGTTATTGACATCTTTCAAAAATATTTTAATAAAATATCGCAAGGAAACGAGCAGGTTTGTTTAAATTACAAATCGGCATTGCAACAAGATGATTTAGCCCATTTGCTGGCAACCAATCGCAGTAAAGATAAAATATTACAAACAACCACACAAGGCATACATAAAGATGATTTGGAATTTTTACTAGGTGATAGTTTAATGCGAAAAATCGGTTCGCAAGGGCAGAAGAAGACCTATCTGGTAGCCTTAAAAATGGCACAGTTTGAATATATTTTTAATATCTGTAAGCAAAAACCAATATTATTGTTAGATGATATTTTTGATAAATTGGACAATCAACGTGTTGAGCAGATTATAAAAATGGTATCGGAGCATAACTTTGGGCAAATATTTATAACCGACACTAATCCGAATAGAATAGATAAATTATTAAATAATTGTGATAGTAACTTCGTGCATTTTTATATTGAAAATAACAAAGCAACCTTACTAAATTCCAAACAATAAAGCCCGATGCGACGCACAAAAACATATAGCCTAAAAGAAGCCTTGCAATTATATATTGAGGCTTTGAAAATGCAAAGTAAACTACAGGATAGTAGCGTTGTTAATGCATGGGAGTCGGTAGTTGGCGAGGTGTTGGCTAAAATGACAGAGAAAATTTTTATGAAAGATAAAAAGTTATTTGTGCGTATGTATTCCTCTATTGCAAAAAACGAACTTATTTTACACAAACAACAAATAATAAATAAATTAAATGCTAAGGCTAAAGCCGATGTTGTAAAAGACATTATTTTTATGTAAAAAAATACATAAACAAGGTAAACGCTAGTATTAATGGTTATTATTACTTGTTTGGTTTTGAGAAAAAAAACTCTTCTTTCTTGTATCTTAAAACTTGTATCCAAATAAACGTATTCTCAATAAACCTATACGCTTACTCAATAAACACCTACGTTTACTCAATAAACCTATACGCTTATACATTTGCTATTGTGTGTGTAAAATAAATGGTGTACTTTTGCACAAGATAGTATTGATTATTAAATAGATGCAAGTTTAAAGATACAAGATAAAAGATAAAAGCTAAAAACTGCCCAAATTCCCCCTTGGAGAAGGGGGGTAGGGGGATTGGTGAAATAGTATTGAGTTTTTAGTATTGAGTGTTGAGAGACCTCACAGGTTTCAAAAACCTGTGAGGTCTGGTCAAAACGAAAGAAAAGTTAAAAGTGGCTAAAAGCCAAAAGTCAAATAAAAATAAACCAAAACAATAAATTATGAGAAGATTATTAGCTACAATTTTAGCGGTGCTACTAACCACCATGTTATTAGCTCAAGTACCACAAGGCTTTAACTATACAGCCTTAGTGCGTAATGCCGACGGAACGGCAATGAAAAACAAACAGATAGAGTTAAGTGTATCTCTACAAAATCCGTCTGAGGAGGTGTATTATTCTGAAACGCACAATGTAACAACCAATAGCAATGGAATAATATCCTTAATTATAGGTAGCGGAACGCCAACTAATGGCGATTTTACCGCAGTACCTTGGCAAAATGGCGATGTTCTAATACAACTTGAGGTCAACGGCAAAAAACTTGACAATGCAACACAATTACAGTCAGTGCCTTACGCTATGTTTTCGCAGAAAAGTGCCGAATTGATAAGTCCAAATGATAATGGCGGAGCTTTATTTGCTGTAAAGAATCAGAAAGGCGACACCGTGTTTGCGGTTTACCCTGACGGCGTTCGTGTTTACGTTGATAAGGATAACAGCGGTAAAGCTTTTCGTGGTGGTTTTGCTGTTGCCACTCGTGGCTTTGGTAAAGGCGACGAGCCAACAAATGTATTTAGCGTAACCCCCGACAGCACACGTGTTTACGTAAAGGAGAAAGGCAAATCGTCGCGTGGTGGTTTTGCTGTGGCTACGCGTGGATTTAACCACAAAGGCAACAAGGATAAAGTAATTTTTGCCACCACCCCTGACAGCACACGTATTTATATTGATGATAACGGAAAATCAACACGTGGAGGCTTTGCCATTGCTAAACGAGGTTGGAACGGCAAGGGAAAAGAGTCTGACCAAGATATACTTACCGTTGAACCCAACCACGAGGTAACAGTTGTAGTTGACGACAAATCAAAAAGTAAGGCGTTCCGCGGAGGTTTTGCGGTAGCAACACGCGGATTTAACAGCCACAGCAAAGCAGACGATAGTGTTAAAACAGTATTTACCACCAATGCAGATAGTACTCGTGTTTACATTAACAACAACGGAAAATCAACACGCGGAGGCTTTGCCATTGCTAAACGCGGTTGGAATGGCAAGGGAACAGACAAGGAAAACGATATCTTTACCGTTGAGCCCAACCACGAAGTAACTGTTGTAGTTGATGATAAATCAAAGAGTAAGGCATTCCGTGGAGGATTTGCCGTAGCAACACGCGGATTTAACAGCCACAGCAAAGCAGACGATAGTGTTAAAACAGTATTTACTACCAATGCCGATAGTACTCGCGTTTACATTAACAACAACGGAAAATCAACACGTGGAGGTTTTGCCATTGCTAAACGCGGTTGGAATGGCAAGGGAACAGACAAGGAAAACGATATATTTACCGTTGAGCCCAATCATGAGGTAACCGTAGTAGTTGACGATAAATCAAAGAGTAAGGCATTCCGCGGAGGCTTTGCCGTAGCAACACGCGGATTTAATAGCCACAGCAAAGGCGACGATGAAGGTAAAACAATATTTGCCACCAACGCCGACAGTACTCGTGTTTATATTAAAAAGGAAAGTAAAGCCTTACGTGGCGGTTTTGCCATAGCAACACGAGGTTGGAATGGCAAAGGCGAAAACAAAAACAACGACTTATTATTTATGGATAATAACAAAACAACCTTTAATTTAGAACAATCGTCGCAAGGGTTTCTTATTGAGCAGGTTAATATAGCCCAGTCAGGAACATCGGCATTAGCAACAGCTGAATTATTTGAGGTTGAGCCAAGCGGAAACGTAAATGCCAAAGGTGTATATGGTAGTGCAGTATCAAAAGATGTTGAAAAAATACAAATTGACCCTGAGGGGCATCTTGTACCTAACCTATGCGTAGACACAGCAAAGCTACATTTAGGAGCTGACGAGATAGCTTATGTAGCCATAACAAGCGGAAACGGAAGTTACGATGTTAAAAGTTTAGCCCCAGCAGTAGCATCGGTAGAGCTTAAAAACGATACTTTAGTAATAAAAGGTTTAAGTATTGGAGAAACAGCAATTAGCATTACCGACCCAATAGCACAGCAAACACGCATTATTGAGGTAAAAGTAACATCGGATAGCCCTGATTTGAAAATAAAAACCAACAAAATAATTATTGCACGAAAGGAACATTTTGATATTGAAATCCTTAGCGGTAGTGGTAAATATACTGTACGTAGCGACAATACAGCCATAGCAACAGGCTCAATGTCGGCATATTATATAGCAAGGATAACAGGAACAGGCGAGGGTAACACCATAATACATATTATTGACAAAGTAACCCACCAAACAAAAAAGGTTGAGGTAACAGTAGGACCTGCTATTGACGATAAGCTGTTAGTTATTGATATATCAAGTGCAACTATCGAAAAAGGCAAAAATTATACAATAAGCATATTAAACGGAAGTGGCGACTACAAAGCCGAATCCTCTGATAGCGGAATTGCTGAGGCATCAATAAGTGGTACTAACATAAATATAAATGCCAAAGCCGAGGGCAATGCCACCATAACCGTAACCGACAATAAAACAGGGCAATATCATAACATAGATATTAACGTAGTTGTAATACCTGAGGCATTAACAATAGAAAATGGCATTGTAAAAAAATGCGATAACAGTAAAATACCTACTGACGGAAATATTGTTATCCCAAGTTATGTTACAAGTATTGGAGAAGAAGCGTTTAGAAGTTGCAATAAATTAAAATCAGTAACTATACCAAAAACTGTTACTCGTATTTTACGAAATGCTTTTGCAGGGTGTACAAATTTAAGCTCAGTTGAATTACCAAATACTATTACTAAGATTGAAGATTATGTATTTGATAATTGTAGCTCTTTAAGTTCGGTAATTATACCAACTTCGGTAAAACAGATTGGTTACTATGCTTTTAGAGACTGTAGAGCTTTAAAACAAATACATATACCAAATTCTATTACAAGTATTAAACCGGGTGCCTTTAGTAATAGTGGTTTAATATCTATAACAATACCAAATTCAATTACCCGTATCGAGAGCCGTGTTTTTGAATACTGTCGTTCTTTAAGTACTGTAAATCTAAAAGAAGCGAAATCGCTTACTCAAATTGGTCAAGGTGCTTTTTCAACGTGTGACGCTTTAACAAAGATAGAGATACCAAATTCGGTAACACGTATTGAAAATAATGCTTTTGCAATTTCAGGTTTACAAGAGATAATAATACCTAATTCTATTACTAAACTTGAAAGTTCTGTATTTGAAAGGTGTCCACAATTAACTTCTGTAACTATCCCAAGTAGTGTTACAAGTATTGGAGGTCAGGCTTTTTCTGGTTGTACAGCTTTAAGCACAATTGAAATACCAAATAGCGTTAAAAGTATTGGTTACGATGTGTTTAGAGAATGTACACAATTACAATTTATAACAATGCCAGGGGTTACAAGTATTGGAGAAAAGGCTTTTTGGAAGTGTTCATCTTTACAAGAGATAAAAATACCAGAGGGTGTTGTTAGTATTGAGCAAATGACCTTTACAGCATGTACATCTTTAAGTTCGGTAACTATACCAAACAGTGTTACTGAAATTAAAAGTTGGGTATTTAAAGGATGTTCAACATTACAAAAAATAACTATACCAAGCAATGTTACAAGTATAGGTGCAAGGGCATTTTCAGATTGTTCTGTGTTAGAACTAATAACTTGCTTAGCTCCAACGCCACCTACACTTAACGGTTTAGGTTATGCAGGCACAGTAAAAGTACCAAAAGGTAGCAAAACAGCCTACGAGGCAGCAGAGGGCTGGAAAAATTGTACTATTGTAGAAATGGAATAATGATTAATGTTCAATGATTAATGATAGACCTCACAGGTTTTAAAAACCTGTGAGGTCTTGTTTTATAATATATTAAACAGACGTCAGTTTAAAGTAGTATTAAGTTCTTAGTATTGAGTATTATAATAGATGCAAGTTTAAAGATGCAAGATACAAGTGTCAAAAAAGCCAAAGGAAAAAGGCTAACAGCCAAAAGCTCCAAAAAAAAACTCAACACTTAAAACTCAATACTCAACACTATCTTGTCACTTTTAAAATTAATTTCTAATTTTGTGCTTTTCAATTTTATTAAAACGCAATACTTATGAATTTTGTAGAAGAATTAAAGTGGAGGGGTATGATTCACGATATGATGCCCGGCACCGAGGAACAACTTAATAAAGAGATAACAAGTGCTTATGTAGGTATCGACCCAACAGCCGACTCGCTACACATAGGGCATTTAGTTGGTGTAATGATGCTAAAACATTTTCAGCGAGCAGGTCATAAGCCCATTGTACTTGTGGGCGGAGCAACGGGTATGATTGGCGACCCGTCGGGCAAATCGCAGGAGCGTAATTTTATTGATGAAGCTACATTACGACATAACCAAGAGGCACTAAAAAAACAGCTATCAAAGTTATTAGATTTTGATACCGACCAAGCTAATAGTGCCGAAATGGTAAATAACTACGATTGGATGAAGGATTTTAGTTTTCTTGACTTTATCCGCGATATAGGTAAGCATATTACCGTAAACTATATGATGGCAAAAGATTCTGTAAAAAAACGTATCAATGGCGAAAATCAGTCGGGTATGTCTTTTACTGAGTTTTCGTATCAGCTTGTTCAAGGTACTGATTTTTGGCATCTGTATAAAGAAAAAAACTGCAAATTGCAGATGGGTGGTTCCGACCAATGGGGCAATATTGTAACAGGAACGGAGCTAATACGCCGAAAAGAGGGAGGCGAAGCTTTTGCACTTACTTGTCCGCTAATAACTAAAGCCGATGGTGGTAAATTTGGTAAAACCGAATCGGGTAATGTTTGGTTAGACCCTGAACGTACCAGTCCGTATAACTTTTATCAGTTTTGGCTAAATGTAAGCGACGAGGATGCCGAAAAATACATAAAAATATTTACTATGCTTAGTCGCGATGAGGTTGAGAAACTAATTGCTCAGCATAACGAAAATAAACATCTGCGAGAGCTACAAAAAGTATTAGCACAGGAGCTAACTTGCATGATACATTCCGAAGAGGAATATAACAACGCAGTAGAAGCATCGCAAATACTATTTGGCAAAGCAACAAAAAGCAGTTTAACCAAAATTGACGAGCGTACATTCCTATCGGTATTTGAGGGAGTACCTACATTTAATATCGACAAATCGGCTTTAGAGAACCAAACCAATATTGTTGATTTATTAACCGATAATGCACCTGTTTTTGCATCAAAAGGCGAACTTCGTCGCTTAATAAAAGGAGGAGGTGTAAGTGTTAATAAGGAGAAGATAGAATCGGCAGAGCAAATAGCTGATGCAGAATTACTTATTAACAATAAATATATTCTTGTACAAAAAGGAAAGAAAAACTATTTCCTATTAATAGTTAAATAAAGTAATTTCTAAAAATATTCAAACTTCTGCAACAACGCAGAAGTTTGAATATTTAGAGATTGTTATAAACGCCTAAACAAACAGCTTGTGTTATGTGTGTTGATAATTTAACATGCCGTGATTTTCAGGCTAAACTAAAAGTAGGATTGTCTGATAAACTTGAGGGGTTAAATGCTCATAAACAGATGATGCCCGAGGGTAGAATTTTACAACCCAACTCCAGCGATGATATGCAACAAAGTGCTGTGCTCATAGCTTTTTATAAAGAAAAGAGCAAGTGGGTTTTTCCGTTAATAAAACGAGCTACATACAAAGGCGTCCATAGTGGGCAAATAGCTTTACCGGGTGGTAAGTTTGAAGATTCTGACAAGAGCCTACAAAATACAGCCTTACGCGAGGCTAACGAGGAAGTGGGTATTTGTACACAAACAGTTGAGGTTTTAGGTAAATTAACAAGTGTGTATATACCTGTAAGTAATAATAATGTTCAGCCCATAGTATCATGCTTGTCAGATAAGCCAACATTTGTAGCTAATACAAAGGAAGTAGATGATATTTTAATAGTTGCGGTAAGCGATTTATTAAACCCTGATAATGTAAAATCGGAAGTGCGAATATTTAACAATAAAGAGCTTACCATTCCGTATTATCTGCTTAATGGTGAAAAGGTGTGGGGAGCAACAGCTATGATTTTAAGCGAGTTAAAGCAGTTGCTGATTGCAGTTAAAAGTTAAAAGATAAAAGTTGCAAGTTTCGGAGTGGTAGGTACTTAAATGTAAAACAATAATGTTTCTCAACTTCCAACTTATGTCTTCAGACTTCCGTCTTCGGTCTTCCGACTTCCGACTTCGGTCTTCGGTCTTCCGACTTCCGTCTTCGGTCTTCCATCCTGAAACCTTTACAACTAACATAATAACATTACAATTATTTTATTATCTTTGCTCAAAATAAAAACAGATATGCAACATAATATTAAGATACACAACACTTTAAGTGGGAAAAAAGAGGAATTTGTACCTAATTCGCCAAACAATTTAGGTTTATATGTATGTGGACCAACAGTGTATAGCGATGCCCATTTAGGACATGCGCGTCCTGCCATAACATTTGACTTGGTGTATCGTTATTTTATGCACTTAGGTTATAAGGTTCGTTATGTGCGTAATATTACCGATGTGGGGCATTTAAGTAACGAGCTAAACGACGAGGGCGAGGACAAAATACAGCGTAAAGCAAAATTGGAACAATTAGAGCCAATGGAGGTAGTGCATAAATTTACCGAAAGCTACCACGAAAATATGCGAGCATTAAATGTGCTATCGCCAAGCATTGAGCCACGTGCAACAGGACATATTATTGAACAGCAAGAGACAATAAAAAAGATATTAGACAAAGGTTATGCTTACGTGTCGAATGGTAATGTGTATTTTGATGTATTAAAATATAATCAAGACCATAAATATGGCGATTTATCAGGAAGACGAGTAGAGGATTTGTTAGAAAATACTCGCCAACTTGACGGTCAAGACGAGAAAAAAAATAGCTATGATTTTGCTTTGTGGAAGAAAGCATCGCCTGAGCATATTATGCGTTGGGACTCGGAGTGGGGTGTAGGTTTCCCAGGGTGGCATACCGAGTGTTGTGCTATGAGCCGTAAATATTTGGGTGAACAATTTGATATTCATGGTGGTGGAATGGACTTAATATTCCCTCATCACGAGGCGGAGATAGCTCAGTCGGTTGCTGTGCAAGGACATCCGTCAGTAAAATATTGGATGCACAATAATATGATTACCATTAATGGTCAGAAGATGGGTAAATCGTTAGGCAACTTTATTACTTTGAACGAATTATTTAGCGGAGAACACGAATTACTTGAACAGGCATATTCACCTATGACGATTAGGTTTTTTATCTTACAAGCCCATTACCGTGGTACTGTTGATTTCTCGAACAAAGCATTACAAGCAGCCGAAAAAGGATACTTGCGATTAATAAATGCTTGGGAAACTCTTAACAAGATAAAGGCAAACGACAAAAACACAACAAATTTTAATATAGAAGAATTTGAGCAAAAATGTTATTCCGCTATCGACGACGATTTTAATAGCCCAATACTTATTGCTCATCTATTCGATTTAGTTAAGCTAATAAACACAGTAGCCGACAATAAGCAAACTATTGATAGTGAGTCGTTACAGAAAATAAAAACTATTTATTCAAATTTTGTGTTTGATATTTTAGGTTTGCAATCGGAGCAAAATGCAACTGATAATAGCACCGACGATAAAGATGAATTAATTACTCTGTTGTTAGAATTGCGTCAGAAAGCTAAGGAGAATAAGGACTGGGGGACAGCAGATATTATTCGCGATAAGCTAAACAATTTAGGAATAACCATAAAAGATACAAAAGACGGTTTTGAGTTTAATTATTAATGTTCAATGTTTAATGATTAATGACGCTTTTGGTTAGTGTAGTTTGCATTTATTTAAGTGTGTACATGAAAGTAAACAAGGTTTGTTTTTGTAGTAGTGTGTATATGAATCTTAGCAAGGTTTATTATTTCAAATAATTAGTAATGACAAAGGCGTTAATAAAATACTAAGCCGATAAATTCCTTAATTAATAATTAATCATTGAACATTAAACATTAAAAAAAGATGTTAAATATTTTAGTAACAGGAGCAAACGGACAGTTAGGACAAGAGTTACAAGAGCTTGCAAAAGGTTCTGAAAATATCAATTTTATATTTACAGATGTTGAGGAGTTAGATTTAACCGATAATGATGCTATTGATAGATTTGTTGCAGACCTTTCGCTTGATTTTATAATAAACTGTGCAGCATATACGCAAGTAGATAAAGCTGAAGAAGATAAGCAAATAGCAATGTTAATAAATACGGCGGTTATCGACTCTTTAGTAGATGTAGCTATTAATAAACAAGCAACCTTAATACATGTATCTACCGATTATGTTTTTGACGGAAGTCAGACAACCCCATATATCGAAGATGATGTTAGTTTTCCGTTAAATGTATATGGAGCAACAAAACTTGAAGGCGAAAAGATAATTCAATACACCCCTAATGTTAATGCTTATATCGTTCGTACATCGTGGCTTTATTCATCATTTGGCAATAATTTTGTAAAAAAGATGTTAAGCCTAAGCAAACAAAACGATGAGTTAAGTGTTGTATTTGACCAAGTAGGAACACCAACCTATGCTCGCGATTTGGCAAAAGCTATATTAACAATCGTAAATAATACAGATGCACAAATAACAGAACCTAAGCAAGAGGTTTATCATTTTTCAAACGAGGGGGTAGCATCGTGGTACGATTTTGCAAAAGAGATATTTAAAATTAAGAATATTAATTGCAAGGTTAAACCTGTATTGTCGTCGCACTTTAATTATGTGGCAGAACGCCCTCGATTTTCGGTATTAGATAAATCGAAAATAAAAAAAGATTTTAATATTGAAATACCCCATTGGGCAGATAGCCTAAAAGATATGTTAAGTGTTACTAATGATTAGATTTATCGTATTAACACATTAACAAATTATCACATTACCACATTAACAATTACAAATAAATGAAGCGAAGAGCACCAAAAATAAATAGTAGTAATAGTAATCGCAACTATAAATCAAACAGAAACAATAAGCCAACAAGCAATCAGAAACCTAAAACAGAAAGAATAAAACCTCTGAAAAAGGATGTTGGCGAACGTTTAAATAAATATATTGCACAGTCAGGTATATGCAGTAGGCGTGAGGCAGATAAATATATCGAATCAGGTTTAATATCAGTAAATGGAAAAATAGTAACTGCATTGGGTACAAAAATATATCCAGGTGATAAGGTTGCTTTTAATGACACTAAAATATCTCCTGAACGCAAAACCTACATTCTGCTGAATAAACCAAAAGATTATGTTACAACTACATCGGAAAAATATCAGAAAAATGTAATTGAGCTAATACGTAATGGTTGTAAGGAACGAGTGTATCCAGTAGGCGAAATGGATAAGCACTCAACAGGTTTATTGTTGCTAACTAATGATGGCGAGTTAAAAGAACGCTTAACACATCCGCAAAGTAATAAGAAAAAAATATACCAAGTAAACCTACACAAAGTGCCAACTCAAGCCGATTTAGAAAAATTATTAATCGGTATCTCATTAGAAGATGGCGTTGCTAAAGCTACTGAGGTAACTTATTGTAATCCTGAGGATAAAACAGAAATAGGCATCGAGATAAACTCAAATAAAAATAAATTAGTCCGACGGATGTTTGAAAGTTTAGGTTATAAAATAAAGAAACTTGACAGAGTATATTTTGCAGGTTTAACCAAAAAGAACCTACCACGTGGCAAATGGCGTTTTCTGCATGAAAAAGAAATAGTTATGCTAAAACGAGGAGCTTATAAATAAAAAAAGCAAATTAACATATTATCACATTACCAAATTATCACATTATCAAATTACCAAATTGCCACATTAACAGATGAAAATAGGAACAATAGAGTTTTGTAAAGAGCCTGTGTTTTTTGCTCCGATGGAAGATGTAAGCGACCCTTCCTTTAGGCGGATATGTAAAAACTTTGGTGGTGCCGATATGATGTACACCGAATTTGTGTCGTCCGATGGGCTGATACGCAATGCTGATAAAAGTCTGCGTAAGCTAAAAGTATCTGATTATGAGCGACCAGTTGGTATTCAAATTTATGGCAAGGATATACAAGCAATGGTTGAGGCAGCTAAAATGTGCGAAGAGGCAAAACCCGATTTAATAGATTTGAATTTTGGCTGTCCTGTAAAGAAAGTAGCGGGAAAAGGAGCGGGAGCAGGTTTGTTAAAGGATATTCCGTTAATGGTTGAAATATGTAAGCAGATAGTAAAATCAGTAAATATACCTGTTACCGCAAAAACACGTTTAGGTTGGGACGAAACAGATAAACCTATTGAACAAATTGCCGAGCAATTGCAAGACGTAGGTATTGCTGCATTAACAATACACGGACGTACACGTAACCAAATGTACAAAGGCGATGCCGATTGGACATTAATAAAAAAAGTTAAGCAGAACCAACGCATAACAATACCAATCATCGGAAATGGCGATATTACTGATGGCAAAATAGCACGTCATCGATTTGATGAATGCGGAGTTGATGCTATTATGATAGGTAGAGCAGCCATTGGCAAACCTTGGATATTTAAAGAAGTAAAACATTATCTGCAAACAGGCGAACAACTGCCCGAAATGAGCGTTTTAGACAAAGTTCAACTTGCAAAGCAACATTTGCAATATTCCTTAGAATATAAGGGCGAAGTAACTGGCGTTTTAGAGATGCGTAAGCACTTCTCAAATTATTTTAAAGGCTTGCGTGATTTTAAATCAACACGCATAAAATTAGTTACCGAAAACAACCCCCTAATAATTAACGATATATTAAATTATATTGCTGAAACTTGGGGGTAGTCTTATTTAGTATTCATACTTCAATACTTAAGTGTAAATTGTTATTTAAATGGTTTGTTGACACTCTCCCGCAAAGTGTGTAAGTTCATAAAACAGGGTTCAAGTTCTATACTTGAATTCTGTTTGCAAATATATTCAAAAATTGATTAAAAATCA
>PDWI01003315.1_pt1 | contig 22824 bp, 20 predicted proteins | sample 1430891 | NCBI WGS metagenome assembly PDWI01 (sample SAMN01162508, study PRJNA174530) | Oral metagenome, whole genome shotgun sequencing project. | biome: Marine environment; feature: Marine mammal; material: Swab sample of the gingival sulcus; isolation source: swab sample of gingival sulcus... | reverse complement strand
ATTCGGTCTGCCTTTATATTATTTCAGCCTCGCTATTTACTGAAAAGCTGTATTTCTATTTCTGTGTACATAGGCACAATCCCCCGTCTATTCGTTCAAGCTAATATATATAAAAACATATACTAATACGAAACATTATTAGATTTTATTGTATAAAATTTAAAAAAAATACAATATTTTTTCGGGGGGGGTAAGTCATTGATAAACAAAGAGTTACATTAAATAAAAAAACATCAGCAGCCTAAAAGACTGCCGATATTTGGTTTTAATACGCTATGGGTAAGTTGTATTATTACGATTTCTTTCGAGTTGCCCGCTTGCGTGGTTTCTTTTCGGGAGCGTTTGCAATCATCTCCTTGCATTGCTCGAGAGTCAAAGAAAGCGGGTCAGTATCTTTTGGTATTTTTACGTTCTTCTTACCGTCTGTTACGTAAGGGCCGTAGCGACCATTTAGAACCGAAATACCCTCTTCTTCAAAAACGTTAAAAGTGTTCTTCGCTTTTTCGTCGATTTTGGCTTGAACACGTTCCATCGCCTCTTCGAGAGTAATCGAAAATATTTCCTCCTGCTTGATAGAAACGAAGGTCTTATTGCATCTTATATAAGGGCCGAAACGTCCTATTTGGGTAACGACTTTATAACCGTCCGGGCTATCGCCTACGTGACGTGGCAAATCGAATAGCGGTAGGGCATCTTCGAGAGTTACCTTTTCGAAACTCTTGTCTTTCGGAATTGATGCAAATTTTGGTTTTTCCTCCTCGTCGGTTTCAGGATTTTCACCAAGTTGAAACATTGGACCATAACGCCCGATTTTTGCGAAAATTGGTTTTCCTGTTTTCGGGTCATTTCCAAGGTTACGGCTGTTCGTTGCTTCCGTTCTGGAAATATCCTTTGTATCGTCGATAGTTTTTGCGAACGGAGCATAGAAATCAGCAATCATTGAATTCCATTTCATTTTTCCGCTTGCGATAATATCGAAATTTTCCTCTACTTTTGCGGTGAATTGAAAATCTACAATATCAGGAAAATATTTTACTAAGAAATCATTTACTACTTTCCCCATGTCAGTAGGTAGCAGTTTGTTTTTTTCTGAGCCGTAGTTCTCGGTTTTCTCTTCACGTGTAATTTCTTTATTAGCCAAAACGAATTCGATGTATTTTCTTTCAGATGCTTCGATGTCCGTTTTTTCTACATATTCCCTATCTTGAATTGTAGAGATTGTCGGAGCATAAGTGGACGGTCGGCCTATCCCCATCTCCTCCATTTTCTTAACGAGTGCTGCCTCAGAATAGCGAGCCGGTGCCTTTTTGAAAACCTCACGTCCAATGATAGTCTTAGGAAATAGTTCTTGCCCAACTGTCAATGGCGGTAGTAAGTTTGCACTTGTATCATCATCACCGTTTTCATCGACTTTTGATTCTGTATATACTTTGATGAAACCGTCAAAAGTAATGATTTCAGCATTTGCTTCAAATATCTCTTCAGCGTTTGATATGCCTACCTGTGCATTTGTTTTTTCCAGTTTTGCATCAGCCATCTGTGAGGCAATTGCACGCTTCCATATCAATTCGTATAGTCTTGTTTGGTTGCGGTCGTCGCCTGTTGATTTAGTATTGAAATCAGTTGGGCGTATTGCTTCGTGAGCTTCTTGAGCTCCGGCAGTTTTCGTTTGATATGTTCTTACCTGTGAATAGTTTACACCGTAATCATTGATAATTGTTTCTTTTGCCTGATTAATTGCAAGCGTTGATAGATTTAAGGAATCCGTTCTCATGTATGTAATCTTACCGGATTCGTATAATCTTTGAGCAAGCATCATAGTTTGGCGAGCGGAGAAGCCTAACTTTCTATCGGCTTCCTGCTGGAGAGTCGAAGTTGTAAACGGTGGTGCAGGTCTTCTGATACCCGGCTTTTTGACTATATCCTTAATTGAAAAATTGGCATCAGATATTTTTTTCAAAAAATCGTGGGCTTCGAATTCGCTTTTGAAGCGTTTCTTCATTACAGCATCAAGAACTACATCATCTTTGACTATGAACTGTCCCGTGATTTTGTAATTAGAGCTTTGTTCAAAATTGTCAATTTCTCTTTCTCGTTCTACAATTAGTCGAACAGCGACGGACTGAACACGTCCGGCCGATAATCCAGTACGTACCTTTCGCCACAGTACCGGCGAGAGTTTATAGCCTACCAATCTGTCCAAAATACGTCTTGCCTGCTGTGCATCTACAGTATTAATATCAATCGTTCTTGGGTTTTCGATTGCTTTTAGTATAGCCGGCTTAGTGATTTCATGAAAAACTATTCTGTGCGTTTTCTTATTTTTCAGTTTCAGAGTTTCATAAAGATGCCATGCAATAGCTTCACCTTCACGGTCTTCATCGGTTGCGATCCATACAGTTTCTACTGTTTTAACAAATTTTCTTAGTTCACTTACTGTTTTCTTCTTCTCATCGGACACTGTATAATCGGGCTTAAAATCATTATCTATGTCGATACCCATTTCTTTTCGGGGTAAGTCTCGAACGTGCCCGTAGCTTGAGAGTACCTTGAAGTCCTTTCCCAAAAACCTTTCAATCGTTTTTGCTTTTGCAGGGGACTCCACTATAACCAAATTCTTTTCGCTCATCTATATCCCATATATAATATTCATTTCAAGAACGCAAAATTAAATACTTTTTTTTAATTAGCACGGTATTGTTTGTAAATTTTTGTTTTTTTGTTGGATTATCTTAACTGTATCTATTGGAATAAAACATGGAAAACTAATATCTGTTAACATAGGTTATATGAATATGTTACAGTAATGTACGGTATATAAAAACTGGATTGTCTGCAAAAATCAAGACAATCCAGTTCAAACATGAAAAAGTATAGCTATCAACTTTTTTTAACTATTTCCTTATTAATGAAATCAAGTAGTTCTTGGAGATTCTCCCCAGATGCTTTTGCAACATCTTGCAGACGGGCAAATCTACCCACAGACTTAAACAGTACAGGGTTATTCAACCTCTTGAAAACCATATTCCTTTTGATTAACTTTTCTTTTAGGAATGGATATTCCGTAAGCAAATCTGCTACTTTATGTTCTTGTGTTATCATCTGCCTACTTGCTTTTGGAAAATGTATTTACCTCGGGATTTTTATCCCCATATTTTTCTAATAATTTCTCGACAATTTTATCTCTTTCCATACCTGTTCCTTCTAAAGTTTTGACGTAGCTGTAAGCTCCAAAAAGAGCAGATGGGCCGATTTCAGATGCAAAATATCCAACCCCTTGGTTCCAAGCGAACATAGCAAATAGTTCATCAAACTCTTCTACCGTAACCCCAATGGAATAGGCTTTTACAAATTCTCTAACCGCTTGTCTCATCCTGCCGGCACCTACTCCGTTTGCAAGAGAAAGAAGCAAACGTGTTTTCATATCAATAGCTGGATTTTCCTGACCCCATATATGATTCCAAAAATTGACAACAACATCAGCTAAATTAGAATCAATAGTATTGAAATTAACTATTGCCGTTGGTTTGAAAGGAAGTTTAGAGTCGCCCGGTAATTTTGTATCTCCCTTACTTACTCTATAAAAATAAACTCTATATTCATCAGCAGCAATCTTTTCTGTATCATATTCGTATCCCAACTCTTCCAATGCTGAATACAAAGGAATAGGCTCAAAACTTTGCACAACACATAGTCCCATACCAACTTCCAATTTTTCAGCTTTCTTTAGTATTGAAGGCAGGAAATTACCTTTTAATTCACGTACATCTTTTACTTCAAACTCTGATTTTTTACCTAACCAGCTTTTCATTATAACCTCATTTATATTTGAATAATTTGGCTGCTTAAAGGAAATAATAAATTCGGTCCCCTACAAACATTTTAATCCAACCTATACAACCAAGACTAAAATATATACGAAATTAAATATAAATTATTGCATAACGAAATCAAACAAAAAAATACTATTGCGAAGATGAAACATAGTAAATTGACAAACTTACATACAAGTCAAAATAGCTTATAGAGTAGCATAATCAAACTAACCAAACCATTCGTGAACACTTTAACAGCTGATTAAGTTTTTTTTTGTAATTTTGAATTTTGAATTGTTGAACTTGGGATTGTATTAGAATTGTCTGTTTATGATTTAGAGGCAGTATTAGAGGAAAAAGCGGGTAGTCGCTTATCCAAACTACCGAAACCGATACGTACTCTGCTAATCAGTATATTAAAAAAAATTGTGCATATTAAGGAAATAAATAATTTCTTTAATGATAATCCTAATGCCAATGCAGAAGAATTTTTAGTAAAGACTTTGGAATTAGCACAATACGGATACACTCTAACCCCCGAAGACAAAGCTAAAATTCCTAAAACAGGGCGACTAATCATCACTTCCAATCATCCACTCGGAGGATTGGACGGAGTAGCACTAATTTCAGCTATCCGTGAAGTAAGAAAAGATGTACGTGTACTCTCGAATGATGTATTATCACAAATGCCGAATACTGAAGAAATTTTTCTACCGGTAGATGTATTCAACCGCAAGAATGTACGCAAATCTATAGAAACCATCAAAAATGCTTTGGAAGAAGAAATGGCTCTGATTTTCTTTCCGGCAGGCATGGTATCTAGATTTAGAAAATTTAGAATTCGTGATTTAGATTGGTATTTGGGTGCAATGAAATTCGCCTCAAAATTTCAATCTCCAATCCTACCAATATACTTGAATGCAAGAAATACGTTCCTATTCTATTTTTTGGCACTCTTCCATAAAGCGGTTGGAGCATTACTATTACCGCACGAGATATTTACAAAGAAAGGCAAAAAATTACAAATTAAGATTGGTACATTAATTCCACACAGTACCATAGCCGATAAGAATATTGATTTTAAGGCCGCAACAGAGAAATTATATAAATACACATACGATATGGAACAAGCAACAGGAGACCATATATATGAAATTTAAGAAAATTATTGACCCGATACCAACGGAGATTTTAAAAAAAGAACTCAGGAATAGTGCAGAACTATTAGGCGAGACAAGTGGAGATATTGAAATATACCTTGTTCGCAAATGGGAATGTCCAAACCTAATGGACGAAATAGCAAGACTACGAGAGATTACATTTCGTACTGTTGGTGAAAGTATCGGCAAAGAAAAAGACACAGACCAATATGATAACTATTACGACCAGATAACTCTTTGGCATAAAGTCAATGAAGAAATAGTCGGTGCATATCGTATGGGAGCCACTAAAGAAATATATAGGAAACATGGTTACGACGGTTTATATAATTACAAAATTTATGATTTTCACCCTGATTACGATAAAATTTTAAACCAAGGTTTAGAGATGGGGCGTTCCTTTATTCAAGAAAAATACTGGGGCTCGAATGCTCTTGACTTTCTCTGGAACGGGATAGCCATCTATTTAAAAAAATTTCCTGATATTCGATACTTGTTTGGCGTGGTGAGTATGTCTGATGACATGTCCCAGTACGGACACAGCCTCATTGTAGGCTATTATACAAAATGGTTCATGGGTAGCGAAAAATATGTTACAGCACGAACTCCGTTCATTACACCTGATAAATACAAAGAAAAGGTAAACGAAATATTAAGTAGTACCGATTACAAAAAAGATTTCAGAAACATAAAAAAAGAACTTCTCAAAAATGGTGAATCCGTACCTGTCCTCTACAGGAGGTATAGCGAAATGACTGAATATGGTGGTGCAAAATTCTACGGTTTCTCTATTAATCCCTCGTTTAACAATGCTGTGGATAGCTTAATCATCGTGGATCTAACTAAAATTCGTCCGCAAATTAGAGACCGTTATTTCAATAATACCGGCTTTGTAAGGCAGACGACTTCTGATTAAACACTATGCAATTTATACTGTCTGCACCTTGCAAAGTTTATGGTATAGCCCCTGTTTTTGCAAAAGTTCATCATGGCTACCACTCTCTACAATTTGACCTTTATCGAAAACGATAATGTTATCACAGTTTTTGATTGTCGATAGTCTGTGAGCAACAATGATTGCGGTTTTATTTCCTAAAGAATTTTCGATTGCAGACTGCACTACTTTTTCGCTCTTCGTATCAAGTGCGGAAGTGGCTTCATCAAAGACAAGAATTTCGGGATTTTTCGCTAACGCACGAGCTATTGCTACCCTTTGTCTTTCACCACCGGAGAGATTTGTTCCACGATTTCCAATGACTGTATCGAATCCTTTCGGCAATTTCATAATGAAATCGTATGCGTTTGCTTTCTTGGCGGCCTCGATAATATCATCTCTTGGAATATCTATATTACCATAACTTATATTCTTTGCCACGGTATCATTAAAAAGAATAGTTTCCTGCGATACAATCCCAAATAAATCGCGGTAATTTTTTGTATCCAAATCCCGAATATCTTTACCGTCAACAGAGATAGAACCATTCGTCGGGTCATAGTACCGAATTAGCAAATCCAGCATAGTCGATTTACCACTCCCCGATGGTCCGACAAATGCTGTTTTTTTATTCTTCTCAATTTTCAAAGATACCCCACCGAGGGCGGCACAATCCTTATCATAAGCGAACTGCACATCATTAACTTCAATTCCATGTTCGAGTTTTGATACACTATACTTACCTGACGGCATAGTTTCATCACTATCAAGTACTCTGAAAATTCTTTCAGCCGATACCATACCCGTTTGAAATCTTGTAAACTGATTCACAACCATTACAGCTGGCGACATGAGACCAAAAAGCAAAAAGAGAAATGTCAGCAGGTCATTAGGTTCCATTCTTCCGTTCAAAACATCTTTTCCACCAATGAACATTACACCACATAAGGAACAAATTGCGATAATCTCAGTAATAGCAGGGATTGCACCGTTGACAACCTTACTTTTGAAAGCAGCTTTGAAAAAGCGGAGTGAGTCCTTTTGGAATTTCCTATTCACAAATTTTTCTGCATTGAACGCTTTGATAATTCTTATCCCTGCAATAGATTCCTGCATTGTAGAAGTATAATCTGCCATTGACTCCTGCATACGACGAGCATATTTTTTAATGTAGCGACGTGAAACCGTGATAATAATAAATCCAAAACCAAAAGAGATAAGCGAAATCAAAACCAATTTAACCGAAATCATTAGTAATAGTGCCAGCATAGCTAGAACCTGTACCGAATCACGCAGTATTACTGTAATTGACATGATGCCTTTTTGGTTTAGAGCTACAATATCATTTGTCAATATTGAAAGCAGTTCGCCCTCATTATTAATTTTGAAAAAGGAAAAACGGAGAGTGGTAAGTTTTGCAAATGTTTTATCTCTAATTGATTTTATTAATCCCTGCTCAAGTCTAACACCTGTAAGACCTGCAATGTATTTGAATAGGTTCTTTAATACAAATACAATTATTAAAAATATCCCCAAGTTAATCAATGTTTCTAACTTATCATTTGGCGAGGTAATAATGGAGGACACCCAATCATCTATAATATGCTTCCAGTTTTTGAAAAAGTTTTGATCTAATACATTTAAGGGAGCTGATGATGAAGCAACCTTTTCCACTGCACCTGGAGACTTTTGAAAGAAAAGCAATGTAAGTACAGGATTGATAAGATTAATCGCAAAGGCCTGCAAAGCTGAAAACAATGTATTAAAAAATATTGTCAAGACAAATAGATGAATAAAAGGCTTGGCTAACTCAATTATTCGCAAAATTATTCTATTTTTATTTTTCGACATAATAATCTAAAAGTTCAAACAAAGCACAAAATTACGAAAAATAATTATATATGTTAACAAAACACAAAAAAATAATTATCCTAATTAAACAGATGACAGACTAAAAAGGACTAACCTTTAAATTAGGCTATACCCTTATAAATATTAGCTAGTACGAAACTGCACGAGAATAAAAAAAATATTTTTTAAGTTTGTCAAATACAAAATTATTTGTAATTTTGTATTCGTTCGTATTGACTTTTTTTTAATTTGTAATATATTGAGGGTGATTTATGGCTAAAATGGTAGGACAGCTCGTAATTGACATCGAACGATGTAAAGGTTGTCAAGTTTGTGTGGCAGCTTGTCCACGTGAATGTATCGGGCTCGCAAGTGCAATTAACAAGAAAGGTTATAAGTATTTGGAAATGAAAAACGACCAATGTAATGGTTGTGCAAGCTGTGCTACAGTTTGTCCAGATTCTGTAATCACAGTATATAGAAAGAAGATTGCATAAAGTTGAATGGCACAAAACAGTAGTGCCGATAAAAAAGATTATTTTAAAAATTAAATAGGTATAAAATGAGTGAATATCAATTAATGAAAGGCAACGAAGCACTTGCAGAAGCGATGATTCGTGTTGGTTCAGACGCTTATTTCGGCTACCCTATTACTCCTCAATCTGAGGTGCTTGAATACCTTGAACAAGCAAAAGCCGGAGAGCGTACTGGTATGGTTGTACTTCAGGCAGAAAGTGAAGTTTCTGCGATTAATATGGTTTATGGAGCAGCTGGATGTGGTAAGAGAGTAATGACAACTTCCTCATCTCCTGGTTATAGCTTGATGCAGGAAGGTGTATCTTATATTGCTGCAGCAGAATTGCCTTGCGTACTTGCAAATATCGTTCGCGGTGGCCCAGGACTTGGTACAATCCAAGCATCTCAAGCAGATTACTACCAAGCAACTCGTGGTGGTGGACATGGTGATTACAGGACTATCTGTCTTTGCCCGTCAACAGTTCAAGAAACAGTTGACTTTGTTAAGTTAGGTTTTGAATTAGCTGAGAAATACAGAAACCCCGTATTGATCTTATCTGATGGTGCAATTGGCCAGATGAAAGAAAAAGTAAAATTCTTCGACCAAATACCTCGCCGTACAGAGTTCCCTGATTGGGCAACTACAGGTAAGCCGGACGGTAAAGAAGCACGTGTAATTACGACTCTTGCCATCAAGTCCGAAGATATGGAAGCATTGAATATGAAAATGCTAAAAAAATACCAAGAATTAGAAAAAAATGAACAAATGTATGTAGAATATCAAATGGACGATGCTGAATATATGTTCACAGGGTTCGGTTTGGTAGGTCGTATATGCGTTAAAGCTATGGAAATTGCTCGTGAAAAAGGACATAAAGTAGGTGTAGTTCGCCCACAAATGGTTTATCCTTTCCCTACCGAAGCATACACAAAACGTATCGGTCAAATTAAAGGTATCTTAGACGTAGAAATGAGTGCCGGTCAAATGATTGAAGACGTTAAACTTACTGTTAATGGTGCAATGCCTGTTGAATTTACAGGTCGTATGGGTGGAATGATTCCTTCTCCTGACGAAATCGTTGCTAAATTTGAAGAACTCTTTATCAATGGAGCAAAATAATGGAAAATTTAAATTTAATCTCACCTGAGAATTTAGTATGGGCAAAGCCAACAACTATGAAAGAGAAACCATTGCATTACTGCCCAGGTTGTGGACATGGAACTGTTCATAAAACTTTGATGGCTGTAATACAAGAAATGGGTATCCAAGACCAAGTAATCGGGGCTTGTCCTGTTGGTTGTTCTGTATTCGCTTACGACTATATGGATGTTGATATGCACGAAGCTGCTCACGGACGTGCGTTAGCTGTAGCAACTGCTATCAAACGTGTATTCCCTGAAAAATACGTTTTCACTTATCAAGGGGATGGTGATTTGGCTGCAATCGGTACTGCTGAAACTATTCATGCAGCTTCACGTGGCGAAAATATCCTTACTATTTTCATCAATAATGGTATCTATGGTATGACTGGTGGTCAAATGGCTCCAACTACACTTCCGGGAATGAAGTCAACTACTTCTCCTTATGGTCGTGATGTAAAGAGACAAGGACACCCGCTTGTAATCACTAATCTATTAAAACAAATGCCGGGTGTTCACTATATCACTCGCCAAGCTGTTCACAAACCTCAATATGTGAACAAGCTAAAAAAAGCACTCAGAAAAGCATTAGAATATACTGCTGCAGGTAAAGGATTCTGTATGGTAGAGGTTGTTACTAACTGTAATTCAAACTTGAGAATGTCACCTGTTCAAGCAAACCAATTCGTTGATGAACAGATGTTACCTTACTATCCATTGGGTGACATCAAAGTACCGGAGGACAAATAATTATGTTACAAGAATCAATTTTTGCTGGATTTGGCGGACAAGGTGTATTAACCGCTGCAATGATGCTAGCTTATGCAGGTATGAACGAAGATAAAGAAGTGTGCTGGATGCCTTCTTACGGCCCGGAAATGCGTGGTGGTACTGCAAATGCGGTATGTATCGTTTCTGATAAAATGATTAGTTCACCGATTCTTTCTTCCTATGACTCTGTAGTTGCACTAAACCAACCTTCTATTGATAAATTTGAAGAACAAGTTAAGCCTAATGGTAACTTATTCTATGATGTTGCAAACTGTATCAGAAAACCAGAACGCCCGGATATTAATATCTATGCTGTACCTGCTTCTGAAAAAACAGTTGAACTTGACTTTATCAAAGGTTTGAACGTAATGATGCTTGGAGCTTTCAACGAAATTACTCAAACTGTAAGCGACGCAGCAATCGAAAAAGCTTTAGAAAGCGTACTACCAGAACGCTATCACAAATTAATCCCGATTAATATGAAAGCTTATAATGCAGGTCGTGAATTGGCTGCTGCTTGTAATCCAAAAGCTCACGTAAAATAATAAATTATTATTGTTTTGAAAATCCCCAATTCTGATAAAGAAGAGGGGATTTTTTGATAAAATCATTACTGCCGTTACTAAAAAAATATTGTTTTCTTCATAACGATTACCTACCAATCTTCAAAATAAGAATTAGGAGGCGGACTATAGCTGTTATATGAAATTGTAATAGATATTCTTGAAAGAAGCCAAACACCATCTTTACAATACCAGTAAAATTTAATGTATGGTGTATAACTTACATAATCCTCTTTCTCATCTCCTGTAATAATATCACCCTTTAAATATTTTACCTCGCTAAATTCTGCTCTTATAGTGTGACTATAAGCAGTAATATACTTCTTTCGATATTTTTCTGCCACATAATCAGGAATTGTGGGGGGAAATGATTTCCTTCCACTAGAAATACTGATATCTTTTGATTTATATTGACTATAAAAATCAAGGAGGTTTTTATTTTTAGCTCCTATACCCGTAAAAAAATCTTTATTATCTTCAATAAACCCATTTCTAATCCGAAATGATTTATATTTCGCGTAAAACTCGGGATAAATCAATGAATCAGGGTTGTCTATAAAATCCCTGATGAATTGTTTCTTCTCTTTGATTTCATCATTCCAAAACCATGTTGATTTATTGCATTCACAGTCTTCATCACTATACAACATAATAGCTGAGAGCATGGTAAATATTATTGTTAGTATTGTTTTCTTCATAACGATTACCTACTACCAATCTTCAAAATATAAAGTATTATCAGGTCTGAAATTGCGATATGAAATATCAATTAAAATTTCACCTAAAATCCATTCTCCATTTTTACAATACCAATTGAAATAAATCTTGGGATTAAAATATCCGTAATCTTCATTATCATTACCAGTAATAATATCACCTTTCAAATATTTGATTTTACCAAATTTAACTTTCATAGAATGGCAATATGCAAAAATATATTTCTTTTTATAGGTAGTAGCCCAAGAGTCGGAAGGAGGAGATGGCATGAACTTTCTACCACAACTAACATGATATTTTTTTGTCATAAATAGATTTTGAAAATTTTGTATGCCTGCATATTCTTGCCCTGTAAAAAACTCTTCATAATCTTCAATAAACCCATTTCTAATCCGAAATGATTTATATTTCGCATAAAACTCGGGATAAATCAATGAATCCGGGTTGTCTATAAAATCCCTGATGAATTGTTTCTTCTCTTTGATTTCATCATTCCAAAACCACGTCGATTTATTGCATTCACACTCTTCATCACTATACAACATAATAGCTGATAGCATGGTAAATATTATTGTTAGTATTGTTTTCTTCATAACGATTACCCTTACCTAAAATGCAAATATAATAAAAAAATGAATATGATGTGATTTTTTCATAAAAAAATATCTTCCAATAGTGAATATCCTCTATTGGGATAGTATATTTCAAGAAAAATTATTTCCATTTTCTTATTATATAATGTAAAATTTGTAATTTTGTAGTCGGCATAGTGTAGCTTAGCTGATAAGTTACATTATTCTAATCGAAGGTAACGAACAAAAACAAGACCTGCTTAGGGCATTTGATTTGTCGATACCAAAATAAAAATTGAAAGTAAATATTCAATATATAAGGAAATACGATGTTTAAACCATTACCGGAGAAGCTATCTTATCCTACTCAGGAGCAAGAAGTTTTAGATTTTTGGAAAGAGAATGAGGTATTTGAAAAGTCCCTCGAATTAAGAAAAGATGCTAAATATTATGCGTTTTATGAAGGACCGCCAACAGTAAATGGTAATCCCGGCGTACACCACGTTTTGGCTCGTGCTATCAAGGATACCGTTTGTCGCTACAAAGCGATGCAGGGCTATTTTGTTCGTCGTCAAGCAGGTTGGGATACTCACGGCTTGCCTGTCGAGTTAGCGATGGAAAAAGAACTCGGTTTTTCAGATAAATCTGATATTGAAAAATACGGAATCGAAAAATTTAATGCTAAATGTAAAGACTTCGTTTATACAAATATCGAAAAAGCGAAAGGCTGGGGATATTTGACAGAACGTATGGGCTACTGGATTAACCTTGACGAAGCCTATATCACTTGCAAAACAAGCTATGTGGAATCCGTTTGGTGGGCATTGAGCCAACTCTATAAGAAAAACTTAATTTATCGCGGCTTCCGAGTAACTCCTGTTTCTCCTACTTTGCAGACTCCTTTGTCATCTCACGAATTATCATTGGGTTATAAAGATGTTCGCGACCCCTCTGTATTCTTGAAACTAAAAATCCGTTCCTCAAAAATTGAGGGCTTAGAAAACGCTCGACTTTTGGTTTGGACAACTACACCGTGGACATTGTTTGCTAACGTCGCAACTGCTGTCGGCGAAGAAATAGAATATGTTCATGTAAAAAATACTCGTAAAGTAAAAAACTCCGACCCAATTACAGATGAGTTGATATTGGCTAAAGCTCGACTTTCTGCTTTAGATGGAGAGGTTGAAGTAATCAAAGAATTTTTGGGTAAAGAATTAGTTGGTACAAAATACGAACAAATCCTCCCTTATGCAAAAATTGACGAAGAAGCATACACAAACGCTCTATCGGTTATTGCAGCTAATTTTGTTTCTACCGAAGATGGTTCAGGTATCGTTCACTTGGCCCCGGCATTTGGTGAAGACGATTACCAAATGTCTAAAATTGCTAATCTTCCGTTCTTACAGCCTGTAACTCCTGATGGTCATTTGACCGAAGATATGGGCGAATTCGCAGGACGTGCAATCAAAAACTTCACTTACGAAGATGGTAGCTCAGAAGAAGGTGCGGACAAAGACATCATAATTGCTTTAAAATATGCAGATAAAATCTATAAAGCAAGCAATGATTATCTCCACAGCTATCCACATTGCTGGCGAACCGGAAACCCAATCATGTATTACGCTCGTGAATCTTGGTTCATTAAATCACCGAAATACAAAGAGGAAATGGTTGACATAAATAAAAATGAAATTAATTGGCAACCGCCTGAAATCGGTGCCGGCCGTTTCGGAAACTGGCTTGATGAAGTGAAAGAATGGTCACTTTCCCGTGATAGATACTGGGGTACTCCTCTACCTCTTTGGGTAAATACCGAGGATAAAGAAGATTATTTTGCTATTGGTTCCATTGAGGAATTAAGCAAAGGTATGTATGAAATGGAAGACGGAACAATGGTTCCTGTTCCTGAATGCGGCAAAGAAGTAGATTTACACCGCCCATTCGTTGATCATGTAGTTTTTGAAAAAGAGGGTAAGACTTACCGCAGAACTCCTGAAGTAATCGACGTTTGGTTTGATTCAGGTTCTATGCCATTTGCCCAACTCCACTACCCATTTGAAAATAAAGAATTATTTGAAAAAACATTCCCTGGTGATTTCATCGCTGAGGGCGTAGATCAAACTCGTGGCTGGTTCTATACCTTACATAATATTGCAACCGCATTATTTGGTAAACCTGCATTCAAAAACATTATCGTAAACGGATTGATTTTAGACAGCAAAGGCTTGAAGATGTCAAAATCCAAAGGCAATACCATTGACCCGTTTGAAATGTTTGATAAATACGGTGCTGATGCCGTTCGTTGGTACTTATTGGTAAATAATCCGCCTTGGCACTCCACTAAGTTTGACCCTAAGGTATTGGAAAAAACTGTTATTTCCGATTTCTTGCGTTCATTAACAAATACTTATGCTTTCTTCACTCTTTATGCCAATATCGACGGCTATACTGGCAAAGAAGCAATGATACCTGTTTCTGAAAGACCTGAAATCGACAGATGGATTATTTCAAAATTGAATACCCTTATCAAAGAGTACATAACTCAAATGGATGCTTATGATTTGACACGTGCAAACCGTGCAATCCAAAATTATGTAATCAATGAACTTTCAAATTGGTACATTCGTCGTAACCGCCGTCGTTTTTGGAAAGGCGAAAAGGATAACGACAAAGTTGCTGCATATCAAACTCTGCACGAAGTAATGCTCGTTTTGACAAAACTTATTGCATCAACGGCTCCATTCATAAGTGATGATTTATACGGACGTTTGAAAGGCGAAAATGACCCTATTTCTGTTCATCTTTGCGACATTCCTGCTTGTGATGAAGAATTGATCGACGAAGAATTAGAACGCCGTATGGAAGCTGCACAAATTATCACTTCATTGGCTCGCTCTCTCCGCGAAAAATCAAATCTCCGTGTGCGTCAGCCATTGCGTCGCATACTTCTTCCTATCGGTTCACCTCAAGAACGCCGTGATATTCAGCTTGTAGAAGATATTATCAAGGAAGAAATCAATATCAAAGAAATCGAATTTGTAACGGAAGAAACGGACATCGTTCGCAGAAGTGCAAAAGGTAATTTCAAAGTTATTGGTAAGAAATTCGGAAAAGCTACGAAAGATGTTGCTGCTGCAATCAAAGAAATCACAAACGAACAAATCAAGGAATTAGAAAAAGCAGGCACACTAAAAATTAATGCCAATGGCACTGAATATGACATAATACCAGAAGACGTAGAAATCGTAAACGAAGACATCGAGGGCTGGTTAGTAGCATCTGAACGTGGAATTACGGTTGCATTGGATACTGAATTGACCCCTGAATTAAAAAATGAGGGTATCGCTCGTGAGTTTGTAAACCGTATCCAAAACATACGTAAAGACAGTGGTTTCGAGGTAACTGACAGAATCAATATTACTTTCACTGCCGAAGTAGAAATCAGAAATGCAATTATCAGCATGACTGAATATGTAATGAATGAAACTCTCGCTGAAACAATAACAGGAGCTCCTGATATTCAAGGTGTAGAGTTAGATTTAGACGGTGCGAAAGTCATTGCTAAGGTTGAAAAAGCATAGTAATACTTATGTAAATTGATTCTTGATTCATAATTTAAACGTCCGATTTTTTTGAAATATCGGGCGTTTTCTATAATAACCTATTGCTATATAACAAAAAAGTCATATTTTTGCACTTGTGGATTAGCTAAATTAAATTTACTGGAGGTAATATAATCATGGAACTTTTTGATAAATCCGGGTGGTTCATAAACAAGGGATTTCATACGGTTTTGGCTGTAGTAGCATTGATTTTTTCTTTGGAATTTTTCATTTCTGAGATGATTAGAATTGTTAAATACCCAAATAAAATAACTCTATTCAATGTTATTTTAGTATCGGGAGCAGCATTATTTATTGCATTAATAATCGTCAAATATATCCAAAATCTAAAAAAAGAAAGACAAATTAAGAGAGAATCGCAGACTGCATAAAGTCACAAATCCCCCTAACTCGGCGGGGGATTTTTCCTTTGTTATATCTGCAAAATTGTGTAATTTCGTGGTTTACCTCAGGGAGTCGAATTAATTATAATTTGTTTTTATTAATATGAAAAAAATATTATTGTTACTATTTATTTCATCAGCATTGCTATTATCCTCTTGTGGGATGCAGATGATTTTTGCTTTTAGGATGGATAAGGAAATTGAAATTGATGAAATCAAAAAGTTTGAAAGAAAGAATAATATTGAAGAAGAGGATTTATATATTCTATCAAAGGAATATATGACAAGCTACTTGATGGGAATAGAAAAAACAGGGATTTCTCGTGATTCATTGCACTTCTATGGGCAACCTCTTCAGACAATTTATTTTAATTCCGATGATAGTTTGATTTCATTTAATGCTAATTGTTTGGCCAAAGGGAGTAGAATATCTACAAAACTTGATTGGAATTACAATGGTATTTATGATAATTTCCCACCGAAAAGTAATAAATACGTCCCCAACCCTTATGATACTACCCAAAAAATAAAAACTCGTTATATTGATATTGAAAAAGACAGTATCATAAATTATATAAAACCTGCCTTTAATCTTAAAAACACCATAAATGGTGAATATGATTTTGAAGTCTTTGTTTTTTGCGGCCTTATGACAAAGGGCTGGTCGGAAGATATTATTGAAATAGTACAAAATAATGTAGCATTAGATTCGGGGAAAAACGAAATAAAAGTACACTACATAATCACGGACGAATTATATGACTATAAGATAATAAGAAACTAATAAGAAATTATGAAATTTAAAAGTCTGACCAAAACACGCAAATTCAATCTATCATTAGGGCTGTTTTTTTTACTAACTCCCATTTTGGGATTTTAATTACAATCAATAGGATTAGTTATGAAACTATCTGATAGAATCAATAATTTAACATCTCCTAAAAACTTAATCGTATTGGCTTTGGTACTGTCTATAATGCCTCTTGGAATGATTTTTACTTTTATATCCAGTGCTATTGATGTAGGTATTAGAAATGTTCCGATATTGCTATATATATGTTTGATACTTTCAGTTTATATGCTAATCAAATTAAGCATAAAAGTTAATAAACTGTTTAAAACACGTAATAAGTGATTACCCCCCCTAAAAAATTAAAAAAATTCATTTTTTTCTTTGTTATATCTGCAAAAAATTGTAATTTTGAACTTGTGTTTTTGAGTAAATTTGATTTCGCTTGCGGACTTTAATTTAACAAACACAAGCGAAACCAAAACATAGGAGAATATCTTATGAGAGGCAATATAGCTAAGTATATATATATACTTACGTAAAAACAGAAAACTATTCGTCGAGGACGATTAGATAAATAATTTCTAAAGGATTGATTTTTTCTAATTGTTTTTGGCGATGAGAGTATGATTTGTCGAGCGGACTTATCAGAAATTATTTACAAAAATTCCGCTTGGTTAGAAAAGGACAATCCTAAAGGAATTGAATTAATTATAATTTATTAACTTTTTAGGAACTTAATTGGTATGAAAACTTTAAAAGTATTCGCACTTTTATGTGCAATGGCGATTTTAGCAGTTAGTTGCGGAGAAAAAGAAATTGTAACTAATTCAGAAAATCATGATGACATCAGATGCGATATTGCTGACCCTCCTCCTCCACATGGTCCTTTGTTTAATTCATTTTCTAATTTAGGTGATAATGCAAGAATCGTGCTTGAAGAAAGTGTCATACTTTCTGCTGATTTGACTGCTGCTTATACGGGCTGTGAGGCTTCCATCGGCTTATGGGGACTTCCAGGGGGCGGTGCTCTTAATATTGGTATTGGTCTAGTAAGTGGTTCTGCCGCATCTTATGCAGCATCTATTGGTGTAGGTGGAGGGCCTGGCAAAGGTTCAGGCTCAGGTTCAGGTTCAGGTTCAGGCTCAGGTTCAGGCTCAGGTTCAGGCTCAGGCTCAGGCTCAGGTTCAGGCTCAGGCTCAGGCTCAGGTTGGGGCAGTTGGGGACATCACAGTAACTCAGGTCCTCCTCCAATAATGATTCAAGCAGCAAGTCCATATAATAGCTCTAGTGATTTTTATGAAAATGTGGGGTTGCTACACAACCAATGTGTTACATATATCTCTGAAAATATAACTTTTAACACCGCCTTTGAATTCAGTTTTGCTGAGGTAATTAACCTCGCAGAGCATTTCATAGATACAAATTATGCCTCATATGATCCTAACTTTATGATCCCTCTAACGCAAGCTATCACAATTACAAATGATTTACATCTTTTAACAAAACAAATATGTTTTGAAGAATACGGACAACTTGGTGATTTCTATTTATTACAAAATTATATTAATTCAAAAATAACTTCACCAATAATAGCCAGTTATCTGACTAATTTTGTTGGCGATATTGAATCAATTTTAGTTGAAAACTTCCATGATTCAAATGGGAATTGGTATACGAATGATTCTTCTATTGACGTAGCAAAAATTCGCTTAGATTATCAAAATTTGATACTTGAGTACCAAAATAATATTTCCACTCTTTCAATTACAAATGATGAAAAAAATTGTTTATTAGCAATGTTTTATTTAGCCGAATATAGTCACCATTTGTGGATTGCAAACTCGATTTTTTAAACTTCAATTAGGTATTGTCTATGAACAAACACAGCTTAAGAATTCAGAATTTTTTTAATTCACGTAAAAGCCATATTATTGGATCATTATTAAGTTTCACCACAGTCTCACTTTACACTATAGTGAAATACATTCTTAATGATTCTCCCACTTTGTCAGGGTTTGGATTTGTCAGCATATTACTCATCATATTCAGTCTTATAAATTCTATGGTTTTGATTGTGTGTTTAACCTTCTTATCTAAAAAAATAAATTTATTAAAAAGACTAAACTATTTATATTGGATTAATTATGGAGTATTTTTGGCAATTCTACTCCTTGGGTTATTACACTAGCCCCCCCCTCTCCAAAAAAAATTGGAGAGGGGATTTTTTTATATATCTTTCTAAAACTTAAACCTCAGTCCTGCTGCAATACTACCCTCCATTTGATTAGAAAATAGTGTAAGCGTATTCTGTGCAGAAGCGTATATATCAAAGTGTTTCGACTCAAAACCAATTCCGGCGGAGACATTGCTATCACCCGAATATGTATAGCCGTATCCAGCCATGATAGTCGGCAAATACGGCAGAATATTCAGTTTTGCTCCGAGCGAAATAATATTTGAATGCTCTGGCGAATAAGGTTCCTGCACATAGATATTCGTTTCAGCAGATAGAGTTAAATTGTCAAAATATTTATTTTGTTCGATATAGTATGTCGCTCCTATTGTCAGCCTTGGGGTCAGCGGTGTGCTGAAGGCTTTTGTCGGCTCATCAACGAAATCCATCGCTTGGAAGAGCGAATCTATATAATCGGTATCGCTTATTTCGATAATCTTTCCATCTGCATCCATTTTATAGCTGTATGCACTTTCGCTATTCCACCGCAAATAACCAATATCGGTGAAAGATGCCCCGAATTTCAGATTTTTCGAATAATCATACATCAGCCCAAAATCCGCACTCATACCACTTCCTGCCGGAGTTGGAAACATTTTATAATCATATTTCAAATCATTCTGCGTATCGAAATATGCACCCGCTATTTTGCCGTCAGCGTGCATGTTTAGCGTCAAATGATAGTCGTCGTTTGTGTGTATGGAAGTCTTATCAAAATCAACGTCAATATACTGATTCCCCTGCAAATAATTAAAAGTTGCACCAAAAGAAATACTCCCCACTTTTTTTGAAACCGTTGCTCCGAAGCTACGATACCACATCATATCAGACGATAAATCATCAAGTTTATAATTCTTTTCAGGGGTATTTCCGTATAATCCAAATTCTACTAAATCCGCCGGAATCCCTGCCGAGCCGAGTATATGTTCCGTTACGGCAAAAGCAAAATTAAATGCTTTTTTGTCTTTTGGGGTATATGCAAAAGCCAAAACGGTTATTCTTGAATTCAAATCAAATCTTGTTAAATCATCTAATTGATTAAGAATTTTTTGCTTATCATCGTCGTTTACATAACCATTTTCAAAAGTAAAATCCTGAACATTTATTTCTCCGTTATTCAGCTCCCCAAAATATGCGGACGGTAGTAAAATTTCAAAATCCGTGCTATCGGTTATATTTGCCAAACCTGCGGGATTATGCCCTATCGCAAACGCTCCGCTTAGGTGGGAAGTTCCTGCCCCTCCCATTCCGACGGAAATCGGATTTTGTGAATATAGAGGCGAAATTATCAGCATACATACGAAAATTGTTATTATTTTTTTCATATTATTCCTCCGTATCCAAATGATATTTTACTCTGAATTTTGATTTTACTTTCAGACTATCATTTGTTCGAAGCTGCATATCTCCATTCTCTCCTTCTGTATTTATGATGAATGACAAACGAATATAATACGAATCGGAAAGCATATCAATTTCATCTTTCACGAGCGTAATTTGACTATGAGTGTGCCTGAAATCATCATTAACACTTGGCTCAATCGTAATCTGTTTTGTGAATAGTGAATCGAAATCAAGGCTTAAAAAATTTATATCGGCAACAGAAGCTAACTGCATACTATTCCAAAAATCAAATTTAAAATCTACCTCTAAAGCATTATCTAACAGCACACGAATATCTTCGGAAATATCCATATCTAAAGTATCAACATGGTTTAGAGACTCAATTTTAATTTCATCTCCGAGGCTAAGAATTGCAGAAATATTAAGCGTATCTTCGTTCGTAATTATTCCGTATTTCTTGTTTGGATTGACCTTTACCATCGAATGCAAGCTAATGCTATCCGGTAAAAAATTTACAAAATCGACTACATTTGTATTTTCAGCAATAGCCTTTTCTTCGTAAATTTTGCCTTTCAGCAGAACAGAATCCAAAAATGGTTTGCCATTGGATTTATGTATCAGCTCAATTTTTTCATTGCTATTTGCACGTAAACCTGATAATTCATTATCATAAACCAAAACATCAAAATTTTCATTGTGGGTTGATTGGTAGTCACATAGCAGAGTAAAAGTCGGATTTAAAAATATTATATTCTCGCTGTATCGACGAATATTGCTATCCAAAGACATCGCCAATACATCGCCAATTTCTTGCTCTGATTTCAAAATCCCCTTCGCATAGTCGGATCTTGTGTTAGTCAGTGAAAATAAAGCAGTAACAGTTCCTTGATTTCCATGATAATCCACGCTTACATTTGATTTGATTGTGTTATTTTGCTTAGAATATTCCCGTGAAGAATAAGCGATTTTTTCCAAGTTGTAAATTTCGTTATGAGTTTCGCCCTCCGCAACAGAAAATTCGACCTTGAAAATATCACCGTTCATACGCTTTGCCCCTGGAAATTCAATTTTAAAATCAATCTCCCCATCGGTATTATTACTCACATTGAAACGTAATTCACCATAAACAAAAAATGACGTATCGAGACGGACATCAGGGTCGGAGAAAGGAAGCATTACCAGCATCGAACCACTTGCAGGAGGTAAAGTAAGCTGATAATCCTCGACTTTCGCAACGTTTTCTATAAGTTCGCCGGCACAGGTTTTATGTGCAAAAGTATCTACCACTATCGAAAAAACTCCTGTTTTCCCAAGAGAATCAATAAAATATCCTTCGTCGGACTCTAACAAATCTAAAATGCTATATCCCTCTTCAATTATAGGTAGATACACATCTACATCCCAGTTCTTCGGAAGTTCTGAATCACTAGGGAATTTGTTACAACCGCCAATAATTAGCAAGGTAGTCAAAATGAAAATAGCTTTTTTCATATTAGCCCCATAAATCACAAAAATAAAGTTCAAATTTAATAAACTTTTCTGAGGTGTACAAATTTTGTAACACTAAAAAGTAGGCTTTATAAATAAAAACAACCAAGCAAGCCCGCCTTGCGGGTTCTTAACGCAATTACCCTTCGACTTCGCTCAGGGGGCTTGGTTCGTTCTTCGCAAGTAGGCTGAGCGACAGTCGAAGTCGGAAGCCACAAGAAAAGCTACCGCCCCTTCGACTACGCTCAGGGGACTTAGTTCGTTCTTCGCAAGTAGGCTGAGCGACAGTCGAAGTCGGAAGCCACAAGAAAAGCTACCGCCCCTTCGACTACGCTCAGGGGGCTTGGCTTGCACTTCGCAAGTAGGCTGAGCGACAGTCGAAGTCGGAAGCCACAAGAAAAGCTACCGCCCCTTCGACTACGCTCAGGGGGCTTGGCTTGTTCTTCGCAAGTAGGCTGAGCGACAGTCGAAGTCGGAAGCCACAAGAAAAGCTATCGCCCCTTCGACTATGTTTTCCCGCAATTACCCTTCGACTACGCTCAGGGAGCTTGCTGTGTGACGCTCAGGGGGCTTAGTTCGTTCTTCGCAAGTAGGCTGAGCGACAGTCGAAGTCGGAAGCCACAAGAAAAATCTACCGCCCCTCCGACTTCGCTCAGCCTACTTGTGAAGAACCCATAATCGTGGGTTTAATTACCTATTTTTATTACACCTGTGCTTTCGTTTTTGATGAAGGCGGAAACTGGACCGTATTCTTCTGTGCCGTCTGTGTAGGTAACGGCGTAGCGGCAGTAGTACATATTTCCGTAATTGTAGTCATTCCAGTTTATAAGGATATAACCTTTTTCTTCGGCCTCCTCGTCTTCTAACTCAGTGATATTCTGGGTCATTCCGTAGTCTGAGGCTAATTGGAAACCGATGAAA
>PDWI01003314.1_pt1 | contig 22828 bp, 21 predicted proteins | sample 1430891 | NCBI WGS metagenome assembly PDWI01 (sample SAMN01162508, study PRJNA174530) | Oral metagenome, whole genome shotgun sequencing project. | biome: Marine environment; feature: Marine mammal; material: Swab sample of the gingival sulcus; isolation source: swab sample of gingival sulcus... | reverse complement strand
AAAGAGATAGCACTCGATAGCTTAAAAGCTTATGAAGAGATGATTGAAGTTATGGAAAAAGAGCATGAGTAACTTTTTAGACGATTATAAAAATCCAAAATACATCTTAGCCCTATCAAAACAGATTAAAGATGAGATTAAAACTCCTCTTAAAGTGATGGAGGTTTGTGGCGGACATACCCATACTATTATGAAATATGGCTTACCTCAAATACTCCCAAATGAAATTGAGTTTATCCACGGACCCGGTTGTCCAGTATGTGTGATGCCAAAACAAAGAATCGACCATGCTATCGCGTTAGCTAGGCAAAAAGATGTTATTTTGTCCACTTTAGGCGATATGATAAGAGTGCCAGGAAGTAAAAGCAGTCTGCAAAAAGAGAGGGCAAATGGGTGCGATGTTAGGGCTTTATACTCGCCTCTTGATGTGCTAAAAATCGCCTCACAAAACCCAGATAAAAAGATAGTTTTTTTCGCTATTGGGTTTGAAACCACAACGCCAATGACGGCATCTTTGATTAATTTGGTTGTGAAAAAAAATATCAAAAATGTATATTTTCACATAAATCATGTTTTAGTGCCTGAAATACTAGAATTTTTGCTAAAAGAAAAAGATACAAAAATAGACGCATTTTTAGGGCCTTCCCATGTAAGTGTGATAACAGGAAGTGATATTTTTAAACCAATCGTACAAAAATATCAAAAAAATGTAGTAGTCACAGGTTTCGAGCCAAGCGATGTTTTAGAGGCTATTTTAATGTTAGTCCGCCAAATAAATGACGGCAAATGCGAAGTGCTAAATCAATACTCTCGTGCAGTCAGCCCAAAAGGTAACCAAAAAGCTCAAAATTTAACTTATGCTTATATGCAAAAACGCTCATCTTTTAAATGGCGAGGTTTAGACGATGTACCAAACTCAGCCCTTAGATTAAAAGATGATTTCTCTTACCTAGATGCAGAAAAAATTTATGAAAATATCTTACCAAGCGAACATATAAAAGATAATAAAAGTTGTATCTGTGGCGAAATTTTAAAAGGACACTCTAAGCCAAAAGACTGCAAAGTTTTCGGCTCATATTGCACCCCAAAAACCCCAATAGGTTCATGTATGGTCTCAAGTGAAGGGGCATGTGCGGCTTATTTTAAGTATGTGAGGTAATAAAATAATTTATATAAGATTTGGTTTTTTTAGGTTTATATTGTCAAGAATAAAAATACAAAGTGTTATTATTTTAAAGTTTAACAATGGTGTTAACATATTTAATGAACCAAGTTTTATATCACGCTATATAAAATAGCAGTTAAATACTGTTGTGAAGTTTAAAATATCTTAATAAACCACAAAACATTTAAGTATCACTATAAAGATTTTTTGGTTACCAGATTCATTAATGTGGCAATATAATACTTTATAATGATTAAAAAAATATCAGTTTTTTAATCACATTTATATATTTCTTTTGTTTTATATGTTATGTTGTCGCCATATTTATTTGATATTTTTGCAAAAACTCTAGGTTCTGTTATGATATTTGTTGTTTTGCATTTATCATTTGGGTTTGTATTTTCTATGTTTACAATCAATAAATCTTTTGTCTTTGTGATGGATTTAATGTTTGTATCGTATCCATTAGTTGTGAAGCCACCTCTACTATAATACAAAATCATTTCGTTGTTAAAATCTATTTTAGGCTTTTCAATCCCTTGGTGTCTTTCATATCTTCTGTATAGTTCATTAAATCTCTCTTGGGTTCTGATAACTTCAAAATGTTCTTCAGCCATAATGTCAGCACAACCCATCTCGCAGTAATCTAATTGTATAAACTTGATACCAAATTTATCATGATTTCCAAGTCCTATTGGTTCATTTTTATCCGATCCACCACAAGATATCAAAAAAAATGTTATGGTAAAACTTAAAAATAAATTTTTCATCTTACTCCTTTTTAAATTTATTTAAGATAGTGCAGATTTTATAATATTTAAACTTATAAAAAATTAAAAGTATAAGATAATCTCATCTCGTGTCATGAGAAGTTTTACATAATGTTTGCTTAAGTATTAGATACTGTTAACTTATTATATTTAGTGATAAATTTTTTTAAAATTATGCTATAATGAACCAAAAATAAATCTAATAAATAAGGAGATGATAAAATGAAGAAAATTTTATCTATTTTGTGTGTGTTTTTGATTTCAACTTTTTTTACTGCTTGTGAGAAAAAAGGGGAAATTAAGCAAAAAAGGATTAGTGTTACTATGGCTATAAATAGTAACACTATTAATGATGGTTCGTATAATGAATCTGCTTGGTCTGGTGTAAAAAATTATGCTAGAAAAACTGACTTACCTGGTGAGAATTATTCTTATGTTAGCGTAAAAGAGGGAGACTATTCTGCCGCTTTAGAAAGGGCTGTTGGGAAAAAGACCGATTTGGTAGTGGTAGTTGGTTATGTATGGCATAATGCTTTACAAAAAGTCTCTAAAAAATATCCAAAAGAAAAATTTCTTACTATAGATGCACCTGTTTCAAAAGCAAGTAATGTTAAATCTGCTATTTTTGCTGCAAATGAGGGAAGTTTTTTGGTTGGAGTTGCAGCTGGACTGAAAGCGCAAGATATTGGTAGTAATAAGGTAGGAGTTATACTAGGCTTAGATATTCCTTTGATGCAATCATTTGAGGCTGGCTATGAGGCTGGAGTAAAAGCGGTTAGTCCAAATATAAGTGTAGTTTCAGCATCTGTTGGGGATTTTGGCTCACCAGATAAAGGCAAAATGGTAGCCTCAAAGATGTATGATGAGGGTGTAAAAATTATATTTAATGTTGCTGGGGCTTCTGGTGAGGGAATTATAAAAGAGGCTAAAAGTAGAGCAAAAAGAAGTGAGGATGTTTGGGTTGTAGGAGTAGATGAAGATCAGTACGAAGAGGGCATTTATCACACTGGCAAATCTGTGGTTTTAACTTCTATGATAAAAAGAGTAAATGTTCCAGTATTTGATACTCTAAGAGATGCTGAGAAAGGAAATTTTGTGGGTGGCATTAGACTGTATGGCTTAAAAGAAAATGCAGTTGGTTTACCAGACAGCAACCCAAATTTAAAACCTGATTGGTTAAAAACTATAAACAAATTCAAAGAGGCTATCGAGTCTAAAAAGATTGATATTCCATTAAAGCCTTCAAGATTAGGATAGCATAATTTGGTCGCAATAAATTTGAGTTTGCGACCAAACTTTTTACTGCAATACAACATAACATAAATCTTTCATAAAAAATACAAAATTTCTGATAATATGCATTAAAATATCATTTTAAATAGATGGACAAATTAGATAAAAATAATAAACGCTTGTGCTGATTGGATAGATAATTTGCTAAGCCACTGTAAGATAATAGCAAAATTTAATAAAAAATAATAAGATAAAAGTTATGTTTTAGCTACTTATTTTAGCAGTTCGTTTGGCACTAGGTAAAATAGGCACATGATGTAGTCATTTTTGCTTTCACAAGATTTTTGAAAATTTCTAAGTATTGTTTACATATAAAAACATGCTTGTTATTGAAAAAAATAAAAGTATTTTTATGCTTGAGGTAAAAAATTGTATCTTGCGCTTGGTATTTTGCACAAGATACAATTTTATTTAATTTTTCATATCTATTTTATGAGACATAAAACCGATAATGCCTACAAAAAATACACCTCCGACGATGTTACCTAAAGTGACAGGAACTAAATTTTTAAATAAAAATCCAACTAAGTTTAGGTTTTGTAGTTTTTCGATTGGGAAGTGGTGGAGCAAAGCTGAAAGTTCTTCTAAACTCATACCCGCACTCATGTAGTGGCTTTTTGCAATAAGAGCTTCTGTGATGATATACATGTTTGCAACACAGTGCTCGTAGCCTGAACCTACAAAAGCAGCGATTATTAAAGCAATACATAAAACTTTTCCAGCTGTATCGCTTGCAGATGTAGCACACCAAACTGCCATACAAACAAAAACATTACAAAAAATGCCTCTTATAAAAGCTGCGGTAAAGCTTAAGCTTGTTTTTGCAGCTCCAAGTTCGATAAAATGATTTAGTATAGATGAGTTGTATTTCATAGGAAGTTCGGAATAATAATACATATAAGCGATAAGCACTGAGCCAACAAAGTTAAAAATCCAAACTATCGTCCAGTACTTTGCCATCTTTTTAAGTGGAAGTTTGTGTTCGTAAGTTGTAACACCTGTTAAAACTGAGCTTGTAAAAAGATGTCCTCCAAAAAAGACAACCATTACAAGTCCTACGCTAAATGCAAGTCCGCCCAAAAAGTTTGCAATGCCCGGAGTTTTTATCCCCACTGTTGCATGAGCCCAAAAGATGTCGCCTAAAGCGATAGAGCCACCTGCCATGATAGCTAAAAATATTATGCTAAGCATTGGCATTCTTGCTTTATGGTTTGAGCCACTACTGATATTTTGTGCTGTTTGTGCTGGTGAAAGCATTTTGTTCTCCTTTTTTAAATCAAATTTAAAACCTTTTAAAAATTAGGTTCATTAATTATGTAGATTTTCATCACTAAAAATCTCATCTATCTCTTTTATTTTATCCAAAGCTTTGATTGCGGTATTTTTTGCCTCATCTGAAATATCCTCGCTTATGTCAAGGGCGTTTGCGATGTCAATGTTTAATCCTAAAAATAAAACATGTTTACAAAAACCTCTTAAATAACTCATAAGCACAGGCATTGGGATATTGTGCGTTGCATACATATAATCAGTATCATCGCTTAAGTCGATAAAGTTTACCGAGCCGATTTTACTTCCTGTTGTGGCATCACAAACCAAAAGTAAATCTGGTGCAAACTCTCTTATGCGACCAAACTCTCTCTCTGGCACATCATCACCGTAAAAAATCTTCCAATGAGTTCCATTTTTTTCAAGTAAATTTCCCAAATATGTGGTGATGCCATCATCACCACGCAAAGGATTTCCAACCATAAGCATAGCTTTTTTCATTAACTTTTCCTTAAAACCAAATAACCCTCTTTTGTATTTTGTAAGTGGGTTTTGAGTTTTGATGAGGGCAGCTGAGGAAGTAGCCTTGCTGTATGTTCTGGATAGATTTCAAGCTCAAAATATTTGCTTAGATTTCCAAGCTTAAACTTGGCATACTCTCCGCTCTGGCTTAGCATTTTTTCATACTCTTCATCGCTTATCTCATCAATTTTTTCGATATAATCAATGCTACCAATCCCATGACCGACATTTAGTGAAAAAATCTTAACTTGCTCTAGCTTTTTATCTAGCTTTTTAGAGTTTGGTTCCACTTGTCTTTTGGTAAGTCTGCAAACATTAATCATATCATTATACCTCATTTGGACTTAAAATCATAGGTTGTTTTATGTACTTTGCATAAACTCGCTCATGGATCAAATCCATACACTCAACATATCTGCTATCATCTTCTTTACTTTTTGCCTCATCAAGTGCTATTTGTGTAGCCACTGGGTCGTGAGGGTTTGAAGATGATTTTATGGCGTTGATATATTTTTGGGTTAATTTTCTGCCAAAATAGTAACTCATAAGCTTTTTAGCCTCAGCGTAAACATCTCTTTCAAAAAGTAAATTTCCTAAGATTGATTTTTCAATCTCAGGTGCTTTATGCTCGTCTTGGGTATGTGATTTTTTCTCCAATTTTTGATCCAACACTCCAAGTGCTAAAGCGAGTGCGTAAATTACGGACGCTGGGTGAGGAGGGCAACCCGGAACAAAAACATCAACAGGGATTACCTTATCAACCCCGCCCCAAACACTATACGCGTCATGAAATATCCCACCACTTGACCCACAAGCTCCAAATGCCACTACAACTTTTGGATCAGGAGTTGCCTCGTAAGCTCTTATTAGTGGATAATACATCTGTCTTGTAACAGGGCCTGAACAGATTAAAATATCAGCATGTCTTGGATTTGCCACAAGTTTAAAGCCAAATCGTTCTGGATCCCACATAGGAGTAATAGCTGCAAATATCTCTATCTCACAACCATTGCATGAACCACAATCGACTCTATATATGTTAAAACTTCTACCTATATTTTTAAGATGCTCTAGTTTTGATTCCACGCTGTTTGCATCTATGATATTTTGTGGAACTACATAAGTTTTGCTCATTTTTTAAATCCTTTTGAGATAAATTCAACACTCTTTTTTCTCTTGCAGTCTGGGCAAGTTTTGATAAATTGTGCCTTTTTTTCTAACTCCTCATCGCTCCAGCCAACCCCTTTTAAACGCTCCAAATCATAAGCTATAAGTCTCTTTGTTGTAAAAACTCTATTGCATACTTCACAACTTTGCAAATCAAGTTCGCCATTTTCTTTTAAATTATCTTTATCAAACTTAACTGCGTTTTCAAACTGCTCACTTAACATTACTGCACCTGTCGGACAAACTTCATCGCAACGCCCACAAAATATGCACCTGCCACAGTTAAACTCCCAAACAAGCTTACTCTTATCACTGTTCATTCGTACATTGATGGCATTTGAGGGACAAGCGTTGCCACAAGCAGTACAACCTATGCACTTTTCATAGCTATAACTTGGCTTACCTCTAAACCCTTCAAAAATCTCATAAGGCTCAAATGGGTACTTGTATGTGGCTTGACCGTATTTTTTAGTCATATCAAAAAGTTTCATCTTCTCTCCTTATATCTTTTTTAGGGTTTGCGAACATCGTTTTAAGTCGTTGTGTGTCAATACTTTTGACTTGCCTTTTTTAACATCAACTATTGTAACTCTTTCAGTACAAGAGTAGCATGGGTCAAGGGAGCAAACTATCAAAGCAGCGTCTGCGATTGTGTTTCCTTGAAATTGAAATCTTAAACTCGGCCAATTGTTATATGTAGCAGCCCTGCAACGCCATCTATAAACTTTTTGTGCGTTTCCGTGCATAATCCAGTGGATATTTTCTCCTCTTGGAGCCTCTACATTTGCAACCGCGTAAGCACCCGGTTTTATCATAGTTTGACTATCTATAAAAGTTTGACCGCCTGGCATTAGCTCAAGACATTGTCTGATAATATGTACGCTTTCTAGTAACTCAAAATATCTTACCATTTCTCGCGAATATACATCTCCGCCATCTTGGGTATATGTTTTAAACTCAATCTTATCAAAAAAGTCGTAAGGGTGGTCAAGTCTTGAATCTCTTTTAAAGCCACTTCCTCTTACATTTGGTCCAACAGGTGAAAAATCCCTAGCTACTTGCTTATCTAAAACTCCTACGCCTTTCCACCTTCCTATTTGAGCTTTATCATCCATGACTGCATCCCAAACTTCTTTTGTTTGTACTTCAATGATGTCAAGAAGTTCTAAGCCTCTTTTTATCTCATTTTTTGTCATGTCTCTTCTAAGTCCGCCCATGACAACATTTCCATAAGTTTTTCGTCCGCCAGTTACCACTTGAGCTAACTCCATAGAAAATTCTCTAATCCTAAAAATATGCATAAAAGCATTTATGTTTCCTGTTACTTCACAAGCAAGACCTATATTAAGAAGGTGCGAGTGAAGTCTTTCGATCTCTAGGCAAATGACTCTAATGGCTTGAGCGCGTTCTGGGATTTGGAGTCCAACTGCTTTTTCGGCTGCCTCTATACAAGCTATGGCGTGAGCGTAGCCACAAATACCGCAAACTCTCTCAGCCAAAAAGCCCATTTGGTCGTAATTCATTCTATTCTCAGCCAACTTTTCCATGCCACGGTGCTGATAAAAAAGTCTATAATCAGCGTCAATTATCGTATCACCATCACAAAAAAGTCTAAAGTGACCTGGCTCATCACTTGTAATATGAAGTGGTCCTAAAGGCACATCTATAGTCTCACCAGTTCCCTCAGGAAATAAAAATGGATAATCAGGTTCATCTTTTTCATGGACTGGGTCTGGTCTGTGTCTATAATCCATAGAATCTTTTCTTAATGGATACAATCCATCAGGCCAATCATCTGAGACCACAAGTCTTCTTTTATCAGGCAACCCCTCAGCCACTAAGCCAAACATATCATAAGCTTCTCTTTCATACCAAACACAGGCTGGAACTTTGCAAGTAACTGATGGAAAAGTTGGGTCATTTCCTGGAATATAAGTTTTAACCGTCATCCAACATTTTTGTTCTTGAGGAAGTTCATCTTCTGGTGTCATTTTTCCGCCTTCCATTGAAAGAACATAATAAAGTGCATAATTGCCATTTAATTGTCTTTCGTCATTTGGAACCATAGTTGAAAGCCAACCACCACAATCGTAGTATAAAATCCTTACAGCCTCAGGCAAATCTGACCTATCAACGGTTATAGTAATTTGGTCTTCGCTTTGTCTGTTGGTCTCTAAAATTTTTATCTTTTTATCTTCTAAAATTTTTATAAAATTATCGCCTTTTCTCATCTTGTATCCTTATGCTATCATTAAAATTTTTACTGCATTTTCTAGCAGTGAGTTCCAACAGCTTACGCTAAAAACACCAAATATGATAATTAGTGCTGCTAAGCCGATAAGTGGCAGGTTTGCTTTTTTGTCAAGCTCTCCATAAAGAACAGGTGAGTTTGATTTGCCATAAGTTGCTAAATTAAAATGCGAAAAATCAGCCACGAAAATAATGACTAATCCTATACAAAAAATGACAACAGGAATTGTAAGCCCTGATGCAATTGATTGTTTTACCATTAAAAACTCACTCACAAATATCGCACATGCTGGTACTCCAACTAATGATGCCACCGCAATACCAAATAAAATAGCAGTAATTGGCGCTATATGGATAAGTCCACCCATCTTTGTCATATCTCTTGTGCCATAAATTTTTTGCATATTTCCTGTTACACAAAAGGCTAAGGCTTTTGTAACTGAGTGAGCCATACAGTGAAAAAGCGCAGCGTATAAACCTAATCTTCCACCAACTCCTAAACCAAAAGCAACTACACCCATGTGGGCGATTGAGTGGTAAGCAAACATTCTTTTTACATCATGTTGGCGAAGTAAAAATAGTGATGCAAGTAAGATAGTTATCAAAGCACTTACTACCATAATGCCCTCTACAAAGGCAAAACCAACTGTAGAATTGCCTACAATCGCATAGTATCTAATAAGCCCTAAAATAGCACATTTTAGCAAAATGCCTGAAAGCATTGCTGAAGCAGGTGCTGGACCTTCAGAGTGAACATCAGGAAGCCAAGTGTGAGTTGGAGCAAGTCCCGCTTTTGTGCCAAAGCCAATTAATGCAAATATAAAAATAAGCTTTAGTGCGTCTGGGTTTAAGCTTTTTGCATTTGCCATTAAAGTTGTCCAAAGCATAGCATCGTGAGTGTTTTTTAGTTCATTAAAGCCTATACTGTAAAGTAGTACTGTTGCGTACAGTGCAAATGCCAAACCAATGGAGCAAATGACGATATACTTCCAGCCACTCTCTGTTGATTTTTTACTTTTATGAATGGCTACCATAAAAACTGATGAAAGCGTAGTAGCTTCAATTGCTGCCCACATTAAAGCGATATTGTTTGCAACAACTGAGAAAGTCATAGTAAAAATAAATATATGACTCATTGCAAAATAAAGTCTTGCGTCATTAAAATTTAATTTTTCTTTTTCTATCTCCCATTTTATATAGCTAATGGCGTATAAGTTTACTAAAAGTCCTGTAACTGCAATCAAACATAAAAACACAGCACCAACAGAGTCCACAAACAAAAATCCGCCATAGCTTAAAAATGAACCTCCATAAACCACTTGTGATACTGTGATAAGCTCAAACGCACAACATACAAAAGCTATTATAGCGTGAAGTTTGGTTAATTTTTTATAATCTTTAGGCGCATACCAAAGTACTCCTGCGCCTATTAGTGGTAAGGCTAAAATAATAGTTAATAATATAGTAATCGCCATCTTTTATCCTTTTAGTTGATTTGCTTTTGAAACATCAAGAGTTTTAAAATATTTAAAAAATCTCTCGCTTAAAATGCTCATTATAATGACGGCAAATATAGCGTCTGTTAAGATACCAATATCTACAATCTCAGGTGAATTGTAAGCCATTAAAGCCAAGCTTAGATGTATTCCATTTTCAAAAGTACAATATGCCAAAATCTGCTTGATTGCTGAATTTCTTAATATAAATCCAAAAATCCCCATCATAAAAATAACAACTGATGCCATAAGTGGGATTGGTTGTTGTATCAAAGAAAATTTAAGATAAATTGGATAAATTATCATTCCAATCGCTAGTGAAAATCCAAAAGCGATAATAGGACTTATGAAAAATCCAGCCACAGGTTCATCTTCACTTACTACGCTAAGTTTTTTTACAAGTCTAAGCAGTATATAAGGCACAAAAATAACTTTAGTTAAAAATGCTATAAAAGCCCAACTCATCAGCTCATCAGCTTTAAAATTGGTTGCAAGATTTATAAAAATCAAAACCAAAAGCAGAGTTTGTAAAGCATAAGCGTAAATAGACATCTTATAGTGCCTTAGTCCAAAAACCGCAAGTGAAGAGAGTATGATAAAAACCGATAAAGTATTTAAAAATTGCATTTTACGCTCCTACTATATAAAGAATTAGTGCAGCAAAGCTTACACAAAGTGCTGCGGTTGCATTGGCTTTAAAGCTGGTTAAAAGCTTATATCTTGGGCCAAAGTTATCTATTAGTACAGCTGCCACATAAAATCCACCAGCTTTTATTAAAAACACTATCAAAGCCAAAAGTGGATTTTCAAAATTCCAAGGTTCAAAAATTGCTAAAAACATACCAATCATTGCAAACTGTTTTAGCATTCCAGCCCCATGAGCTATACCAAAATCACTTCCTGCATATTCGCCTAAAACCCCTTCTTGAAGTTCTTGCTCGGCCTCTGCTAAGTCGTAAGGTTTTCTAGCACTCTCCACATAAACAGCCCATAAAAAAGCTATAGATGCTACTGCAAAAGCTGGGGTATCGTAACCGATAACACCACTTCTTACCATCTCTTGGATTTGGGCTAAATTGCTCGTTTTTGCTACTAACATAACAACTAACAATGCACTCATCATAACAGGTTCTACAAAAACAGCTAACATCTGCTCTCTACTTCCACCAACCCCAGCAAACGGGTTACCGCTATCGATTGAAGCTGCACCAAATACAAATCTATACATGGCTGAAAGATAAACAACTATAAATATATCACTAGCATACGCTGCTATACTTTGTGAGTTATAGCTTATAGGAATGACTGCAAGCATGGCAGCACATGAACCAAACATCATGTGAGGCCCATATCTAAAAACCCAGTGCGAACACTCTGGCACGGTTCTACCACGCTTAAAGGTTTTAATGATATCGTAGTATGTTTGAAAAATATCAGGTGGACCTTGACGAGACTGGAGCTTAGCCCTTAGCTTTCTTGCAATGCCATCAAATAGCGGTGCAACTCCAATCAAAACTAAGACTTGAAAAATCATCCAAAAAAGACTCATAATCCACCTCCTGAAATGATGTAAGAAACTGCTAAAAATAGACATAAATTTAATAAAATATAAAGGGAGTATAGATTTGTACTTCCATTTTGCATAGCTTGGATTTTTTTAGCACTTTTTCCAACTGCATCCATGAAAGGTACATAAAACCAATCCCACCAAATATCTCTAGGGTGATTGTTATAAATGACAGGCTTAAAATATCCTTGGCTTTTTACTTCAACATTTCCTCTAAATAGCCAATCAAGTAATTTTTTCAAATCCCCTGTAAATGGTCCTGCTATCATTTGCATTCTTGAGCTATACTTAAATCCACAAGCCCAAGGGTCAGTCTCACGAGGTGCGGTTTTGTTTGCTTTTACAAGTAAGACTAAAATAAAAGGCAAACTCATAGCACCACAAAGCATAATAGCAACCAATGGAAGTGAGATTGATGAGCCAATAGCACTTGAAATGACGCCACCATTTGGAACAGCTGAGTAGTTTTGAGAAAATGAACCTACAACTTCCATGATGTGATTTGTTACCCAAGGAGAACAAACACCAAAAGCAACACAGCCAGTTATTAGGATAAAAATTCCAATTACCATAGATATTGGTGCCTCTTTTGCCTTCTCCCAAATTTGCGGTTTTCTTGGAGTTCCTGCAAAAATGACTGCATAAAGTTTTAAGTGAATAACAACCAAAACTCCAGTAAGAGCTAATGCAATAACTGCTAATGAAAATAAAAATCTAGGCAACATTTCATCGCTCATAGCCCCTTGCATCATACCTTGATAGGTAAACCACTCGCTTACAAATCCATTTAACGGAGGAAGTGCCGCAATTCCCATGACGCCTACAAACATACCAATAGCAGTATAAGGCATTTTTTTAGCCAAGCCTCCAAGCTCTTCGATTTGTCTAGTGCCTGTTCTAAATAAAACACTTCCAGCACATAAAAACAAAAGTCCTTTAAAAATGGCATGGTTTACAGTGTGGTAAAATCCAGCTAAAAATCCTATACTTGCTAACAGTGGCGAATGAATGCCAAGCCCATAAACTCCAGTTCCAAAACCAAGTAAAATGATACCAATATTTTCAACAGAGTGATAAGCTAAAAGCGCTTTATAGTCATGTTGAATTAAAGCATAAAGAACCCCTAAAAGCGAACTTAAAGCACCAACAACAAGTATCAAAAGTCCCCACCACTCTTGTACAGGAAGCCAAAGGCAAAATTTTACAATACCAAATAGAGCAACTTTTATCATAACTCCACTCATCAAAGCCGATACATTTGTAGGTGCTGCTGGGTGAGCTTTTGGTAGCCACACATGAAAAGGAAACATTCCAGCTTTACTTCCAAATCCTACAAATGCTAGTAAAAATACAACACTCGCTAACGCAGGAGATAAGCTTAAATTTTTAAATGAACTAAACTCCATTGAGCCAGTTTGGAAAACAAGTATTAAAAATGCGCCCATCAAAGCAAATGCACCGATTTGAGCAATGCCTAGATATATAATGGTCGCTTTTAGTGAGTTTACAGAGTAGTTAAAACAGATTAAAAATGCAGAGACTACTGTCATTAACTCCCAAAATACCATGAACCAAAATACATTTGCCACGCTTAAAACAAGTAGCATAGATAGTATAAAAAGGTTAAATAGCATTGCCATAACAGCTACATTGCCTTTTTTTTCATATTCGCTTGAGTACTCTATAGCGTAAATTGACGCTGCAAGTGAGATTAGAGTAACTACAAATGAGAAAAATCCTCCCACCGGGTCAAGCTCGAAGTGAAGATTATATAAAAATATCTTACTTAAGCTAAAACTTTCAGTTTGTGAGAGATGAGATATAAAATACATCGCTCCATATCCAGACGCTAGGGCTGAAATACCAAAGCCAACTCTAGCACCAACTCTTTTTTTATTATATAAAATAATAGATGCAAAACATCCAAGCAGATACATGAGGTATATAGTTGTCATTTTTTATCCTTGTTGCATGGAGTTAGTAAAGGCATTTTGTTTAAACTCTGTCATTTGCTTGAGTTCATCTTCAGCCTTTTTTGGCTCATAAAAAAACAAAGCCCCAGTCGGACATACACCAACACATGCTGGACCATCAACTCTGCCTCTGCATAAGTCGCATTTTACTGCCACACTTTTTGCTCCTTGTTCGCTTTCTATTCCAAGATTGTATTTTGGCTCAAGTGCGTAATTGATTGAAGGCATACTCTCGGCCTCTGCTCTTATGGCTCCAAATGGGCAAACTAAAGTACAAAGTTTACAACCAATGCAAAGTTCTTCATAAACTTCTATATTATCATCGCCAAATCTTAAAGCTCCAACAGGGCAGACATTTGCACATGGTCCATCATCGCATTGGCGACACTGGTTTGGCATGGTGCCACTTTGTGTTCTAGTAACTACAAGTCTTGTGACTGCAAGTTTTCCTCTATCATAAGAAGATTCAAAACAAGCAGCCATACAAGTAGCACACCCAATGCAAATTTTTGGGTCTGCCATTACAAATTTATTTTGTCTCATACTCTCTCCTTATAGCCTTGTAGCTAGCTCCAGGGTGCATAGAGTTATCTGTATTTTTTCTAATCTCTATAAACTCCTCTTCGCTAATTTTTCTAACATTTGCTATCGTCATTTTAAGTGGAGAAATACCAGAAAGTGGGTCATAATCTTCTGGGTTTGCTAACTCATTTCCATCGGCTTCGGCATAGTGAAAAGTTGTAAAAATCGTTCCATGTCTTAAATCAGAGTTTATATGAATTTTAGCTGCAATCTGACCTCGTTTATTTTTAACTAAACCATAGCAACCCTCTTCAAGCTCTCTTTCTCTTGCTATATCTTCACTTACTTCAATGACTGCTCCCATGATGTCAGCTCCCATTTCAAGTTTTTTACACTCTCTTGTCATGGTTCCTGTATGGTAGTGATATACTTTTCTTCCTGTAGTAAATAGACAAGGATACTCTTCGTTTGGTTTTTCGCTTAAAGTTCCAGAACCACTTGGATAATCATCAGGCATTTTTAAATCCGCTCTCATTTTTTGCTCTTTTAGCGTTCTATTTTCTTTTTCATCTGCATAGCAAACTGGGATAAGTTTAAATTTACCATCTGGAGTCATTGCTTTTTTATCTGTATATAAAACTGGGGTTCCCGGGTGGTCTTCATCAGGGCAAGGCCAACTGATACCATCAAGCTTATTCATGCGATAGTATGAAATACCGCCAAAAAATCTAGGATTAACCTTTCTTACTTCATCCCAAATCTCTTCAGCTTTATAATAATCAAAACCTTTTAGGTTCATTTTTTTAGCAATCTCACAAACCACTTGCCAATCAGGCACAACGCCATCAATTGGCTCAACTGCTTTTCTTACCAGCTGGACTCTTCTTGAAGTATTCATAAAAGTTCCATCTTTTTCACCCCAAGCAGCAGCAGGTAAAACCACATCGGCTTTTTGAGCAGTTTCTGTTAAAAATAGATCTTGGACTATCAAAGTATCAAGATGAGCAATTGCTTCAACAAAGTGTTCTGTCCATGGGTCACTCATAACAGGGTTTTCGCCCATAACATAAAGGCATTTTATATTTCCATGTTCTATTTCATGGGGAACTTTTGTGAGTTGAAGTCCAACTTTTGGGCTTATATCATATCCCCAAATCTTCTTTATATGCTCTCTTACTTTTGGATCTTCTACGCTACCATTTGAAACCACATTTGGTAGTGCTCCCATATCACAGGCTCCTTGAACATTGTTTTGACCCCTTAGAGGATTTACTCCCGCTCCTTTTTTGCCTAAATTTCCTGTTAAAATGGCAAGATTTGAAAGGCTAAAGATGTTTGAAGTGCCATCTGTAAATTGTGTCATTCCCATAGTATAACAAATCGCAGACGCATTTGAGTTTGCATACATTCTTGCAGCTTTTTTAACAAGCTCTGCGTCAATGCCTGTATCTTTTTGCACTTTTTCAGCTGTAAACTCTTTAACTGCCTCTTTTACATACTCAAAACCTGTTGAATAATTTTTCACAAACTCTTTATCGTAAAGTTTTTCTTGTATTATGATATTTATAAAAGTATTTAAAAGTGGGATATTGTATCCAACTGGAATTTGTAAGTAAATGTCGGCTTTTTTTGCCATATCAGTTCTTTTAGGGTCAATGACTATCATTTTTGCGCCATTTTCAAGCCCTCTTAGCATTTGCATTGCGATTATTGGGTGGCATTCACTTGTATTTGTGCCAACGAGCATTAAAACTTCACTATATTTTGAAAACTCCACTAAGTCATTTGTCATGGTACCGTTTCCTAATGATTTAACCAGACCGGCTACTGTAGGACCATGTCAAAGTCTTGCGCAGTGATCGATATTGTTCGTTCCTAAGACTCGTAAAAATTTTTGAAAGACATAATTGTCTTCATTATTAGCTCTTGCCGATGAAAAACCCATCAAGCTATCAGCACCATAGTTATCGACACTATGTTTTATTCTTGAGGCTACAAACTCATAAGCCTCTTCGTTTGAGACTTCTTGCAAAACACCATCTTTACTAAAAACACCATCTTTTTTTCTTATAAGCGGTTTAGTGATGCGTTTTGGAGAGTGTACATATTCCCAGCCAAACATACCTTTTAGACAAAGCTCACCGTCATTTACATGATGGTTTGGAGTTGGTTTTGCTTCGACGATTTTATTGTTTTTTACATAAAGGTCGATATTGCAACCAGTTCCACAGTATGGACAGGTTGTCTGAAACTTCCTCATCTTTACTCCTTTTTATCAAAATTATAATGAAATTATATACCAATTCAAAATCTTATTCTGTCAAAAATATGACAGTTTTGATAATAGAAAAATATTCTTTTTTGTCCTATTTATGGTGCTTTGTTAATATATTTAATATTAAAATTTATCATATTTAGTATAAAAAATAATGATATTTAATATTAAATATTTCTTAAGTTCTAACTTATTAAATTTATGCTATATTTTCACAATTGTTTTTCAATATTAAGGGTGTAGTATGTATTTTAATAGATTAAAATTAGAAAATAACCATATAAGTAAAACCCTTTTTAGTTTAATAGAAAAAAAGTTTACCCCTCAAATTTATAAAAAAAATGCACCTATTTATCCAGATTATAATGGTCATATTGATTCTGCGGAGATACTATTCATAAAGCGAGGTTCGGCAAAGAGTGTATTTTTTGATGAAGGTGAAGAGTTTATACTCTATTTTTTAGAAGATAAAAATATAGATATTATTGGCGGAACTTGTACTATTGTTTTTTTAGAAGATAGTGAGATTTATAGGTGTAAGATGAGTGAAATTTTTCCACTTCTTAAAAATGCTGATTTTTCACAAATGCTTTTAACTTCTATGATTAAAAAAAGTGTACTTGAAAGACGCATTATAAAAAATTTGGCCTTTGGACGATGTAAGAAAAAAGTAGCTTATTTTTTAGTTGATATTGCCATTTATTTTAAAAACCAAAACTTACCACTTGATTTTGATATGTCTGTTTCAGAATTGGCTCATTTTGTGGGTCTAAAGCGACAAACGGTATCTAGTATATGCTCTGATTTATTTAAAAAAGATATAATAAAGCGAACACAAGGCAAACATTTTGTTATAAATGATATTGAAAAATTAAAACAATATGCCCAGTATGATATAGATTAAAATCATAAGGAAAAATGATGAAAAATATTCAACTAGCACACGGTGGAGGCGGAGAAGAGAGCGGAGAGCTTATAAATGAACTTTTTTTTAAATATTTTAAAAATGACATTTTGCTTAAGCAAGAAGATGCTGCGGTTTTAAATGTAAAAGAAGACATAGCATTTAGCACAGACGCTTTTACGGTAAGTCCACTTTTTTTTAGTGGAGGAAATATTGGAAAGCTTAGCATAGCAGGAACTGTAAACGATTTATCTATGATGGGAGCAAAACCACTTTATCTTACGGCGTCATTTGTTATTGAAGAGGGTTTTAGTTTTGAAAGTCTTGAGAAAATTGTAAAAAGTATGGGTAAAGAGCTTGAAAAAAGTGGCGCAAAAATAGTCGCAGGAGATACAAAAGTTGTCCCAAAAGGTTCATTAGAAGGTCTAATAATCACTACAAGTGGAGTGGGAGAGATTATAAAAAAAGGCATATCAGCACACAATCTTAAACCAAAACACAAAATAATAGTTTCAAATGAAGTAGGAAATCACGGTACTTGTATATTGGCCACTAGAGAGGAGCTTAGTTTGCAAAGTGAACTTAAAAGTGATTGTGCATCATTGTGGCATTTGGTAGAGGGTTTATTTGAAAAAGGCATTATACCAATCGCTATGCGTGATGCTACAAGAGGTGGGTTAAGTGCGGTTTTAAATGAGTGGGCAAACAGTTCAGAAGTTTGCATTGAGTTAGAGGAGAAAAATATCCCTATAGCCGATGAGGTAAAAGGTTTGTGTGAATTTTTAGGCTTTGAACCACTTGAGCTTGCAAATGAAGGCACGATGGTGTTATGCGTAAAAGATGAAGATGTGGAGGCGACTTTAGAAGTTTTGAGAGGCTTTGAAACAAGCAAAAAAGCGTCATTGATAGGTGAAGTTACCGCTACTCACAATAAAAAAGTCATTTTAAAAACCCCTTGGGGAAGTAGTAGATTTTTACAAGCTCCACAAGGTGAGCTTTTGCCAAGGATTTGTTAATGCACGAGATGAGTATAGTTGAGGCTTTAATCAAGCAGTGTGAGAAAATCGCAAAAGATAATGACGCTAAAAAAGTAACTGCGGTTCATTTAAAGATTGGCATTTTAAGTGGAATTGAGCCTCATTTTTTGGAGAGTTGTTTTGATATTTTTAAAGAACATACCATCTGTAATGAGGCAAAACTTCATATAGATATCCAAAAACTAGTTATCACTTGTAATGACTGTAAAACTACAAATACATTAGAACAAAACCACTTCATTTGTCCAAAATGCCAAAGTCAAAACTTAGTTGTAAATGACGGCGAAGATATGATGCTTATGAGGCTTGAGATGGAGTGAAGGTTTAAAAATATGCTATAATCGTATTTAGTTTATAAAAGGAGCAGATGTGTTAAAAAGAAGTTTATTTTTAATGTTTAGTATAGCGATATTTTCACAAATTTTTGCTAGTGTTGGTAGTGTGACTTTGCTTAGAGGAGAGGCAGATATAAAAAGAGATAGTAAGGTTTTAAATGCCTACACTAACATCTCTTTAGAAAAAAAAGATAATATAAAAACAAAAGAGGATACCAAAATCCAACTTACCTTTAAAGATGAAACTGTCATTACTTTAGGTTCATTAACATCATTTAAAGTAAATGAATATCTTGAGGATTCTAAAAATTCACAAGCGGATTTTATGGTTAGAAAGGGTGCTTTTAAAGTAATAACAGGAAAAATTGGAAAATTAGCTCCTAAGAGATTTAAGTTTAGGACTTTAAACGCTCACATAGGCATAAGAGGAACTATATTTACGGGCGAAGTTAATGTTGGAAATAAAGACTATATAGCTTGTATCGAAGGAGAGATTATAGTAACATCACCTAAAACAAATGAAGATGTTCATTTATATTCAGGGCAGATGGTCGTGATAGAAGAAAATGGCAATATAGCAAAATCATCTAGTATAGATAGTGAAGATTTTTCATTTCTAGCAAGTGCCAAAAAAGTAATTAACGACGCGAGTTTAGCAAGTGTGAGTGAGAGTATCAAAAAAAGAGCAGATTGGGAAGATGATTTAAAATATGATGAAGAGTATAATAAACCAGAGCAAGTTGCTATAAAACCTAAGCAAGAGAGTGATAAAAAGCTTAAGCCTACGATTAAACCCAAACAAAAACCAGAGCCTAAGCTAAAACCAAAGCCAACTCCTATACCGACAATTAAACTGCAACCCAAGCCAAAATTAAAACCTAATCCCATCATTACCATTAATCCTACCTCTTCTGTCGATATGGATAATTTAATAAAATCAAACACAAAACTTAATTTTAGCGGTAAAGCAGTAGGAGAAAATGCTTTTTCAAGAAAAGTTAATGGCAATGTTTATAAGCAAATAAATAGCATAGAAGGCAAAGCAGGTTTGGCAGTTGATTTCGGTACAAATGCTAATGCGGTACTAGATGTAACAATATTGAAAGATGAAATGTCATCATTTACTAAAAATGGTTTAATAGCAAAACATGGCATAGATGGTGTTGGCTGGAAGAGTGGTCAAATTGGCAAAAGTAGTATTGAGCCAGAGTTTAATATACAAAGTGTTAATCTTTTAGATGCTTCTTTTGTTGCAACAAAGAGTATAAAAAAACTAGATGATGATTACAATGCCCAACTTAAAGGTAAGTTTTATGAAGAGGGTGCAAAACAGTTTAAAGGCGTAATGAACTCACAACGCATTAAACTAGATGAAATTACAAAAACAGATATGAATTTAGATTTATCGAGAAACTAAGGAGTGAGAATGAAAATATTAAAACCGTCATTATTTGTGTTAGCCTTAGTAATATCTTCTAATCTACAAGCTACAAATTTAAATGAAATACAAAAAATTTATAAAGAAAAAAACTATGATTTATCACTATCTTTAGCAAAAGAGTATATTAAATCCAACCCACAAGATATAAAAGCAAATCTTTTTTTAGCAAATTCTGCAATTATTTTAAAAAAATATCACGAGGCTTTAGCGGCATTAGATAGGGTGTTGATACTTGAGCCAAACAATATTTATGCAAGAATGCAAATATGCAAAATATACTATAAAACAAACAATAAAAAGATGTTAAAATTAGAGCTTGATTATCTGAAAACCCAAACTCTTACAAACGAACAAGAAAAAAAGGTTAAGCAGTTAAGTCAAAAGAGCCATCAAGAGTTTGTACCTAAAAAAAATCTTTTTATAGCATTAAGTATAGGTTCATTTTATGATAGTAATGTAAACTCTAATATAGGAGATAAACTTTTTAAAGTTCCAGCTTTAGGCACTAGCTTAAAAGGGGAAAAACAAGAGCGAAGTTTTGCTCACTTTGAAAATATGTATATTTATGGCAATGTAAAAAGTAAATTAGAGGGTGTTAACATTGGCATAAGTGCTGATGTGTATAATAAAGCTTATTTTGATAGTAAATTTAAAAGTAGCGACCTAACATTTTTAAGCTTAAACCTTTTGCCTAGTTTTAGCGATAATAGTCTATCTTTTTTACTCCCTATAAAAGTAGAGCATACCGTGTTAAACTACAAAAATCTTTTAACTTCATATATGGCAGGTTTAGAAGTGGATAAGATGTTTGATTGGGGTTTTATGGGGGTAGGAGCTCAGTTTAAAGCAAATTTGTACTCTAAAATGCAAAATAAAGAAAAAGATTTTAATGAAGGATACTTTTTTATAAAAGCCAAAAAAATAGAGCAAAACTATGAAGTTGGCATGATGTTTGATTATGACATCACGCAAGAAAGAGTGGATTTAAGAAGTGATGTAAGCTACGATAGATACGGCTTTAGTATGGATTATTATCAAAAAATAGTGTCAAATATATTTACAAAAGTTGATTTTAGTGTACGAAGATATGAGTATAAAGATTTTAATAATAAATTTTTAAACAAAAGAGAAGATACCGCTTTTAGGATTGGTTTAGGTTTAAATTATATTTTAAATAAAAACTCATCTCTTAGCTTGACAGCAAATTATTTTAAAAAGAAGTCTAATCAAGCTTTATATCAGTACGATAGGATAACAAGCAATATCTATTATACTTATCGGTTTTAATCTCATTTAGCATGAAAAAAACACAACTATTTATCCTAAGTTGTATATGTATAATCATTGGCTTTAGCTTATATAAAATAGAGCCAAAATTTATACGACACTTTGAAAATATTATAAATGATTATTCATTTATTTATAGAGGGGAAGATAAAAAAGATAAAAGGATTGTTATTATTGATATTGATGAAAGGAGTTTACAAAGCTTAGGTCAATGGCCGTGGAGCAGAGATAAGTTGGCTAAAATTTTAGACAATCTTACGAGTGCTGATGTTGGTATCATAGGGCTTGATATGGTTTTTGCTGAAGAGGATAGAACATCACCAAGTAAGATATTAAAAGATTTAAACATAAGTTTAAAAACTAAAGATTATGATGATATTTTTGCTAAAAGTATACAAAATTCTCCTACTATTGCTGGATTTTTCTTTTTAACTAAAGATGATGGGATAAAAAACAACCTTGAGCCAAAAACTAAAGCTAGGATTATACAAAAAGGTAAAATTGCTAAACTTCCTAGTGCTTCAAGGGCTATTTTAAATATAAAACAATTAAATGACAGCGCTTACTCAAATGGCTTTATAAATTATGAAATAAATACAGATATTATTACAAGAAGTGTACCAAGCATAATGGAATATAAAGATATTTTGTATCCATCTTTAAGTTTAGAAATCGCTAGAGTGGCACTGGGAAGTAATAGTATAAAGGTTCATTATGGCGAAAATGGAGTGGACAGTTTGGTTTTAAATGATACTGTTATTCCAACAGATTCTAACGCTTTTATTTATATAAACTATACAGGATCATACCCAGCTTATGAGTATATTTCTGCTATTGATATTTATAAAAATAGTTTCAATAAGAAAAAAATCCAAGGAAGTATTGCACTTGTTGGAACTTCTGCTATGGGGCTTTTTGATTTAAGAAGTTCACCATTTGATCCTGTTATGCCAGGAGTCGAGGCTCACGCGCATTTGATAGATAATATCTTAAATAAAAATTTTATCTCAAAACCCCAATGGAGCAGAGGTGTGGATATACTTTTGCTTTTTATTTTGCCATTTATTTGCTTTTTTACCCTTTTAAATAAGAGGGTTTTTGTGTATATGATTTTTGCTTTTTTACTTTTCATTTTACTTTTTATTTGTCATTATGTATGTATGTTTTATTATGGGGTTTTATTTGATGTTGGTATTTTATTGTTTGAAACAGTCACAATGTACTTTTTTGGTAGCATTATAAAATATAGATATGAGTATAAACAAAAGGAGTTCATTAAAACAAAATTTGCAAGCAAAGTATCAAAAGAGGTTATGGAAGATATCATAAATAATTCAGAAAAAATCGCTTTAAAAGGAGATTTAAAAGAGATTTCTATATTTTTTAGTGATATTCGCGGATTTACGACTATCTCCGAGCAAATAAAATCCCCAGCAAAATTGATTGAATTGATAAATTTGTATATGGCTCCCATGAGTGAGATTATTATCAAAAACAGAGGAACTATTGATAAATATATTGGTGATGCAATTATGGCATATTGGAATGCACCAAA
>PDWI01004456.1_pt1 | contig 22830 bp, 12 predicted proteins | sample 1430891 | NCBI WGS metagenome assembly PDWI01 (sample SAMN01162508, study PRJNA174530) | Oral metagenome, whole genome shotgun sequencing project. | biome: Marine environment; feature: Marine mammal; material: Swab sample of the gingival sulcus; isolation source: swab sample of gingival sulcus... | reverse complement strand
CCGGAACTTATTGACTGTTTTGACCATTTCCTCCAAAATGCTCAGATGCTTCCATGCTGCTTAGGAAAATGATAATGGACAAATACTTATTCAATTCAAGAGACAAAAGATTACTGGAGCACCTTTCAACCTGCAAGCAGGTCAGAGGCAAAAAACAGAACGACTTGTTATTTAACTATCACCTCCATCCCCGGGGTATCAAGGAGCTTGTGAATCCAAAGAGCATACGGGTTGCTGACCTTATGCGGAATCTTCTGGATACCCTGGAAGACGGACAAATGGAAGAACGGCTTCTAGCCCTCCACACCTTGAGGGATGAAGTCTTTTACAGTGCCCAGGGCTCCATGGGAAAAAACACCGCCCGGGCCCTTCTTTCTGTCATGAAAGATCTCGTACGGGAAGAAGAGGATGAAAGACGACTGGAACTTGCCAGTGATTTCCATCGAATACTCACTGGCAAGCCCCAGGTTGTAAGAAAATTTCTGAAACAATACCATCTCCTTGAAATGCCGGAAAAATGGAATCAACTTGCCTTTGACCACCATGTTCACGATGCCCACACAAAGGGAAGAAAATCCCCTACTCATTTAATTATGGATGCCTGGATTAAGGGCATACGTTCCCTTACGGTTATCTATTACGATTACATCCCCCCCCAGGCAGCGGAAGAACTCCTTAAAGCTGCGGCCTGTATGGAAATCAAAGTGAGAATAGGGGTTGAACTGACGGCCCATCATGAAGGGACACCCGTTTCCTTTATCTGGACTCCCAGGGGCTTTTCAGACGCCGAAGGTTTTCTTCACTTTCTGGACCGTAAGGAAGTCCGGGAATTTATGGGCGAAGGGGAAAAATTCTGCCGGAAAAGAACCAGCTACGTCTACTCCGCCCTGAAAGAGTTTAATGAAAAACAGTTAGAAAATTTTAACCGCTACTATCATATAGAACTGCCTGCCCTGGATAAAGAAAAATTTGGGGAATTTGTTTCTGCCGGTCTGGCCTCCATGCTCCACCTTTCCGAGTTTATCCATGCCCAGGCCTTTCCCCTGCTTAAAGCCAGATCAAAGGTCTGTACAAAGCTTCTGGAAGAGGCAGAAGGAGAAGAAAAAGAAAGACTGCAAGAAATCAAAAACAGGGCCAACCTCTGTACCCCTGAGCATATTGTTGATTCCTGGCTTGATAATGAAGACACGGCCCAAATTGCGGACCAGCTCACGACAGACAAGGAACAGATTTCTCCCCTGGATTTGATCAAACGCCTGGATGCCATGCGTTCCGGTTACAGGCTCACCTTAAATCTGACAGGACTCAAGGCGGTAGATGTGCTTGAACTGGTCTATACCTGCGGCACCCGCCTGAATGCCCTTGAAATATACAACCAGAAGGACTGGACCCAGGGACTTTGCGAAGAAATCCCCAAGATCCGTTCCTTTCAGCATCCCCTGAACGAAGGTAATACCATTGCCCTGAAAAGAGCAGTTACCGCCCTTATCGAAGAAGAAGAGAATACCCAAAACGAACAGAAAAAAGAGGGCGGAGACAAGCAAATTAAACGGCTTAAAAGCATTCTGAAAGATTTGTCCGACTTTATCAAAATCTTTGAAAACCACACTCTGGCGGACCGCTGGGGCAGCGATTCCACCGGACGCTCCACTCAGCTCTTTGGCATGGGCCTTGCGGTTCTGGAAACCCTGCCCGGGAGAACCCAGCGGGAAATACTCAAAAAGGATAGAAAACGCATCCTGGATATTCATATTCCCATCAAGATACGGCGAACCTGGACGCCCCGGCATTCCAGAGGATTGATGACGAAAAAAACGCCCTTCCACGACAAAAGTATAATAGACGGCAGGGAATGGATAGCCCAGGAATATTCTGACAACAGAAAAGATCTTAACAATGTGATAGCCTTGGGGTGGCGTCCCCTGCAAAAAGACAATGGCTTTGATACAGGCCTGGGAATAAGGGAGAAAAAACACCTCTCCTACAGATGGCATTACATGAACAACGATTTAAAAAATGTTCTGAAAATCATCATAGGTTTTATTCCTGCTTTTTTAACCTTTGCCCTGACTAAGCAATGGTGGATTCTGGCCTATCTGGGAGCCCCCATCTGGTTTGGTATTACAGGCTTCAGAAACATTCTCCAGTCGGTAATTGGGGGAGATGGCCTGCGCCGCTCTCCCCTTTTAAGCTGGAATACCTATATTAACTGGACCCGGGTGTCAGACTCCCTTTTTTACACAGGATTTTCTGTGCCTCTTCTGGATTTTCTGGTTAAACAAATGCTTTTGGACAAAGGAATGGGCATCAATACCTCCACCAATATTACAGCCCTTTACGGCATCATGGCTCTGGTAAACGGCATCTACATTTCCAGCCATAATTTTTTCAGAGGCCTTCCTGGAGGAGCCATTGCAGGAAACTTTTTCCGCTCCATCCTGTCTATTCCCCTGGCTATTGCCTTTAACTCCCTGCTGGCAGGCATTCTGGAACTGGCAGGAGTTCCGGGGACGGAACTGATCCTTCAAAAATGGGCGGCAGTTATATCCAAAGCTGCATCGGACTGTGTCGCCGGGGTAATTGAAGGCAGTGCAGACAGCCGCCGAAATATAAAACTGCGCTACAGAGACTATGAAAGAAAAATAGACCAGATGTACCGTTCCTTTGTAAAAATGGAACTTCTTATGCCTAAAAAAGATGTGCTTCAACTCTCCAAAGATCCCAAAAAACTGGCAAAACTGGTCAAAATTGAAGATCCTGACCTGCTCCATACAGCCATCTACGATGCTCTGGATCTCCTGTACTTCTGGTACTACCAACCCCATGCCAGAACCGTATTCAAGCATTTCGTCCGGCGTATGGCCGAAGACGAAAGGTTAATCCTCCTGCGCTTCCAGCACGTTCTGGAAAGGGAAAAACTGATATGCAACCTCTTTTTGAACGGAGCTTTGGGCAAGGACTTCAAAAAAGCCATGACCTTTTACATGAGTCACTTTGACCAGTACCTCCTGGCTCTGGAAAAAATGGTAAAAAAACAAGGTAAGGCAAAGCTATCAGCTAGCAGTTTGAACCATAAACTTTTTTAGTTCTCTTTTACTCCGGCAATTTAAAATTTCATTATGGACATTAGGCTTATTCATGATGGCACTTATGGAAGAAAGGAACTGAATATGGGGCCCTGTAGACTGTCTGGGAGATAAGGTCATAATAAAGATTTTAGCCGGTTCTCCATCTATAGAATTAAACTCCACTCCCTGGGGCTTAAGTCCTATGGCCACTACCAGCTCATCCACCCCGTCAGTTTTCCCGTGGGGAAGGGCAATTCCATTCTGCATCCCGGTACTCATGGACTGTTCCCGCTCATAAACGGCTCTACGGCAATCTTCCGGTTCTTTAAGTTTGCCTGCCTCCTCCAAAAGACCAAGCATCTCGCCAAGAACACCTTCCTTGTCTTCGCTTTTCAGATTCAGGCAAATACAATCCTCTCCAATAAGTTTAAAAAAATCCTTTTGAATACGGCTTTGTTCCCCCCCGGCCAGTTCTTTTTTCAAATCTTCAGGCTTGGCCAGGTTTCTCATTTTTTCGACCGTATTGTTCATTTCCAGAAGGGACTCATAGACCACCGTTTTTATATACAAAGCATCCTCGGGATCAGAAACAGCCTCAAAAGACTCCCTGTACTCATGGATGGTCAAAAAAACATCATCCTTGCGAATTTGAAAGACATGATGATCCAATTCCATATCGTGAAGGTAAAAGCCCTCTTCTTTAAGGGCATTTGTAACCTTGCTCAAAGCAAAGGATTTCATTTCTACCGAGGGAAAATCAAAACGGGAACTCACCGTGTTTGACCCTTTCATCTCTGTCCTGGTTCCCATCTTGTCCTTTTTCAGAAGACTGGTGAGAACAGGCGGGGGAACCAGAGTGGTTACCAAAGTCATAAATACGGTTATCCCAAACTGGGCAGGAGACAAAATGCCCGAAGAAATACCAATTCCCGCCATAATAAGGGCCACTTCCCCCCGGGGAACCATACCAACCCCGACCCGGGCGGCCCACAAGGGAAAAAAATAATCCCGCAAAAAGAACCGCAGGCCGGGCCATTTCGTGAAGATCCACCAACATCCCCATAACACAAAAAAAGACAGGCACAAAAAATTCCTGTAAAGGATGAATCTTTTCCTGAACAACATAACTTAAGTCAGTACGGGACAGGGAAAGCCCCATGACATAGGCTCCGATAATCATGGCCAGCCCGGCTTTTTCAAAAATCCCCGAAAGGATAAGAGCCATGGCCAGGCTCATCACCGCAATGGCAGTTTCACTTTGGTAGATTTTGAGGAATTTACCAATTTTCCGGGCAAAAATCAAACCAAGGGCTGTAAAACCCAGCCAAACCCCCAAGGCCTTCATGGCAATAAAACCAATACGCCCCCAGTTAATATGACCACCATGGCCGGTAAGAACGGAAATAACACCCAGCACTACCGCCAGGATAATGATGCCCAAAACATCATCAATCACTGCTGCAGCCAGGATGGTTACCCCCTCGGGGGAATCCATTTTCCGCTGTTCCGACAGGATTCTGGCAGTAATTCCTACGGAAGTGGCTGTGCTGATTACCCCCAGAAAAAGATTGACCGGATTCCACAAACCCAGGCCTGTAATCAAGCTCCCGGCCCAGGCCCCGGCAAAAAAGGAAAAAACGACACCTCCTACACCTATTACAGCCCCTTTAAGGGAAAAACGCAGAAAAAGGGAAAGATCTGTCTCCAGTCCTGAAAAAAAGAGCAGGATAATGGCCGCTACCGTAGAAATACCGTAAAGCTCGGGAGTAACAGGAAACTCCGGGTTCATTAAAGGGAAAAGCCCATGGGGAAATCCCGGAAAGGCCAGAGACCCCAAAAGATAGGGTCCAATCAGGATTCCCATTACTAATTCCCCCAAAACCCCGGGCATATTCATTTTTTTCATGAAAGAACCGCCCAGCTTGGCCGCAAACAGGATAATTCCTATTTGAAAGACAAGATCGGTCATCTTGTGAACCAGAGATTCTTCCCCTCCTTCACCATTGGCAAAAAGAGGAAGCACGAGTAAAATAAAAAAAACAAGGAAGAGAAAAAATCTTTTTTTATTCATAGGCAAATCCAAAATAAAGTATCACAAATCCTGACAAGAATCAAACAAATCCCATAAGCATGTGGACAATGCCGTCATCCTTAACATAACTTACATAAGACTCAAAGCTACAGCCTGCCTTTTTACTGGCTTCTTGTAAATTTTTTATATAGTAATAGAGAATTTCATGCTGAGCAGAGCCTTCAACATCATTGCTGCTATTCTGTTCAAAATACTCATATACACTTGAATGATCCAGCATGCTGTTATTTCTGAGGAACAAAGCCTTATTCAAATTCTCCGATTCCTTATTCCCGCTGTGAATCATGGTTCGAATAAAATATATGCGTGAACCATTCGCCCTTTTCTTTGTTTCAAAGACAAAACTGAAGCGGGTTTCAACAAGAATTTTACTTTTGATAAGCTCTATGCGAATCTGATCATTCAAAGGATAGGAATCCGGATTCAATCTTTTCATATCCAGAAGCCGCTTATAAAGCCCCACAAGTTTCTGGCGCTCAGAACTTTGCAGAAATTCGAGTAGCAAAAGAGCCTTGTATTCCGGAATATCCGCATATCCCATATAATGCTGCAAACGTTCTATAATATACCCATCCAGCTGCCGGACTTCCTGCACACCTGGGTATTCCAAAAGAATAAAAAGGGTCAGGGGATGCAGGGCCGCCAGCATACTCCGGGCCTGTTCAAGTCTCTGAATTTTTTCATCCTTTAAGGCAGAACTACGGGGATCTTTCCACAGCCGGGATACAAGATGTATCTTGTACATTTCCTGGGCACGGCCCTTATCTTTAAGGCGCTGGTTAATCCTGGAAAGAAAACGGGGGGAAGACAAATTAATTTGATTGTGGGGATTGCGTCTGTTCCAGCTTTTTACCAGGTTCATTTCAGTGGTATAATGCAGAACGTCATCACTAAACTGCTTATTAATTTCCGAAAAAGTAAGCAATTTGGACAATTCAAGGATGTCCCGCCTGTGGCTGACAATATCTTCCAGAGAAACTTCTATACGTTTCAGGCAGTCGGTTGTATTGAATTTGGTCAGCAACTGGGCTGGGCATTCCTGGAGGGTAACCCGGTTTCCATTCAAAGGAAGTCGTCCACGCAATTTGCCGGTGGTTACTAATGAAAACCCCTTTTCGTTCAAAACCAAAGTCATGGGAAGCTTTAATTGCAAGACAAACTCCTTTCTGCTATTTGTCGAACACAGTTACTGAAACACATTGAATCCCGGACAGCAAATCCGTCCCAGATTTCTTTCCCGATAGTTCATAAATTGTTCATCCCCAAGGGGTTTTGAGAAAAAGTAGCCCTGAAAGGTGCGGCAGCCAAGATCCAAAAGGATTTTCAACTGATCCATATTCTCCACCCCTTCAACAATAAGGTCCATATTTAGTTCATCAATGAAAAAAAGTATACCCCTCAAAATGGCTTTTTCTACAGGATTTTCATGAATTCTGTCAATGAAACTTTTGTCAATCTTAATCGTATCCACAGGCAGATCCTTGAGGTAATTCAAAGAAGAATAGCCGGTACCAAAATCATCCAGTGAGATTCTGAAACCCAAAGCTCTGAGTTCCTTCAACTTTTTTATGGCTTTTTCCAGATTATCCATCAAACTGGTTTCTGTTACTTCCAGTTTCATGTTTCCGGGAATCAACTCGAAAGAATTAACCATCCTTTTAAAATTGTCCACAAGAGCAGGATCATGAAATTGCCGGGGAGAAAGGTTTATGGAGAGCTGAATATTTTCGAGGTTCTGACTTCTGCTCCAGCTCTGAAGGTACCTGGCAGCTCTAAAACAGACCCAAGTTCCCAGTGGTATAATCAAGCCGGTTTCTTCCGCCAGGGGAATAAAATCATCAGGACTCATGAGTCCCCGTTCAGGATGATCCCAGCGGATGAGGGATTCGGCCATAATCTTGGTTATGGCAGGAGCTCCCCCGGATGTATCCAGAACAACTATGGGCTGAAAATTCAGGAAAAATTGCTTGCTGATATTTTCTATGTTCTGCCCTTCCAAAGCTTTGAGAATGCTATTTTGAAGTTCCATTTTCTGAATCACAAGCTGATTGATCTCATCACTGTATATGGTGTAAGGCTTTTTGTGCCTGGCAGAATACCCCAGAGCAATTTTTGCATTATGAAGAAGGGTCTTTGCGTCAAGTCCATGTTCCGGAAAAAGGGCTACACCGCAGTTGGAGTCTATGGAAATGTTATATCCTGAGATGATATAGGGTTTTCTTAATTCCTCCCCTACAACTTCCAAAAATAGCTCAAGCTTGTGGCTTTCTTCCATATCATAATAAAGCAGGAGGAATTCATCTTCCTTCATGTGAAAGACAAAAATCCTGTTCCCGCATAGTTTTTTAAGACGGAGGCTCACCTGATACAGGACCCATTCACTGATAGCTGGCTTTAAAATTTTTGTAACATCTTCATAGCTGTTATTAAGCTTAACAAAAAGAAAGACGACAGGAGACAAATCCCTGTTGTCCTGCTTCTGTTTCAATATGCTTTTGATTTTATGGTTAGCCATAAAATGATTTGGCAGACCCGTTTTATGGTTCCGGACAATCCTGCGCCGAAGCTCGGAATTCCTTTTTTTGATATTCTGAATTTCCAGAACCAGCTCTCCAACCTGGGAAAGAAGTACTTCCCTTTCTTCTTCAAGATGTTGAACCTTTGCTGTCAGAATATCCTGTGTCCCGGAACCCATTGAATCATCCTTGAATCTCACGACTCTATGGGTGAATTATAAACCATCAGCAATAAAAAGAAAACAAAAAAAGCGTATTTTCTGCGCTTTTTCATGACATATTTCGATTTTTTTTCAACAAAAAGATGAAAAATCGGGCCGGGAAGAAGAAGAAGAAGAAGAAGAAGAAGAAGAAGAAGAAGAAGAAGAAGAAGAAGAAGAAGAAGAAGAAGAAAAGCCCTGCCGAAAAGCCTCTTTTCCCCTGCTTTTCCCCCGGATATTCCCTCCTCACGATCCAATTGATAGTGCAAGGTTTTTCAGCATTTACTGAAAAAAACTTCCATCAAACTATACCGGATTTTTTTAAAAGAATCCTGAAACCTGATTAAAAGGACATGAGAATACTGCTTTCCATATTTTTTTGTTTTTCAGCAAGCCCTAATTATGAAGCAACAGCAATTGGGCCTCTTGACAAATTTACAAAATTTAGCTATTTTTTTGAAAAACAAGGACGATTAGCTCATTTGGATAGAGCGCTTCCCTCCGGAGGAAGAGGTGGTGGGTTCGAATCCCGCATCGTTCATCCCTATCTATAGCTGTAACCCCTTGCCAGAATGGTCTTGAGCCCTCTGTCGGGGTAGCGGCTTAAATATTCTTCCGGACAGGGAATTTCTTCATATTCCTGAAATGTTCCTTCCAGATTTTCTTTAATCAGAGCATAAAATTCTGCTCTTGAACAGTCAGAAGCATTTAAACAGAAGAGTACGGCTCCCCCTTCTGCAAGAAAAGAAGGGAGACGCTGAATCAGCCTTGGATAATCCTTTTTCCATAAAAAACTGCCGACCTGCCGTGGAGGCGGATCCATTATAATGAAAGCATAAGGCCCCCGACGGCGGATTTTGCTAAAAGACTTGAATATATTATGAGGAAAACAGGAAAAATCCTCCCCAAGACCGTTAATTCCATGATTCTCCTTTCCTATATTCAGGGAATTCCTGTTCATATCCCAGTTATCTACATGAGAGGCCCCGGCTTTAAGAGCCACCACGGAAAAAGAACAGGTAAAGGCAAAAAGGTTTAAAACTTTAAGACCCGGCTCTTCCTTCAAAGGACTGTTTGCCTTGCTCTTAAGCCACTGGGCTACAGCGTTTCGGCCAGCCTTCATGTCCGGAAAAAATCCGGGATTCATGCCTCGGCGGGTATGAATGATATAGTTCAGCCCATTTTCTCTTATCCTAAGATGTTCTGGAGCGCCCTCTGTTATGTAAAGATCCTGAAATCCTCCCCCTCCCCGATATTGAAGTCTCAGAGTACAGCCCGGATACAAAGCTCTCAGATGGGTAATGAGGGCTTGCTGCACCTTCTTTTCCAAAGCCTTGTAGGTAAGAATAAAGATATGCTCTCCCAACTTGTCAACAAGAAGACTTTCCCAACCAGGAAGCTGCCCTTTGGGGCCGTGAAAGATTTTACAGCATTCTCCATCTCCAGCTTTGCCAACTCCGGCAGGATTCAAAACCTCTTTTAACTGTTCCATAGTCTGGTTATGGGCATTCAGGGAGAAATACCTTATACTATTATTATTCATGATTTACTCATTATCTACAGACCATTTATCATCTTTGTATTTTACTCTTGTCTTAAGCTTGGTTATGGGATTCCAAATTAAAAAGAGGGAAAACTGGGAAAACCACTCATATTTCTGATTCTCCAATTTGGGATAGCCTGTATATTTCAAAGTCAAATCCCAATCCCTCAGGTGATGAACCAAATCAAAAGAGATTTTGTCCAGATTAAAAAATGAGCTGCGTCTATCTTGCTGATTCTCGCTAAAAATATTAAAAGAATTCCCAAGATCCTTCCAAAAGTTGTATTCATTTTGAATTCCCAGCTTCTCCCGCCAGGGTTTAAAATAAAGATACATGCTTTTATTACTGGAAGACATGGAAAAATTTAAATCCAGAAATTGAAATATATGATAGTGGCTTTTCCAGCGGAATGTAAGTATATTGCGATTAAACTGCTGAAGATTAATAGTCCAGTCAAGATTAAGATTCGTAGTATAATTTATTCTATGCTTCCAAAAGGCTCTCTTTTTAAGGTCAAGCTTGTAACCGGTAGAAAGCCTGGAAGGTACAAAATCCTTTTCTTCTTTTTTCCATCTAAACCGGGATTTATCCCAGGTATACCGATCCCGATATTCATGGGTATAAGCACAATACAATCCAAATACAGAAATCCTGGAATAACTCTTTGAAAGCTGCTCTTCTTCAAAATCATACTGTAAGTTCTGTGTAAAAATAATCTGTTTGAAAGGAGTATAGGTTAATGTAAAAAGCAAAGGCTTAAAAGTCCAATCCTCATCATCCCGTTCAAAACTATGAGAAAGATCTCCTTTTAAATTATATCTGTTAAATCCTGCCTTATTTGTATAAATCTCTTTTTTATCCATAGGAGGTAACTGAGTACTTATATTACTGGAGATATAATAAAATTCGGGTTTATATTCTGCAAAAACACCGGTTTTATGCACCTTTATACTTTCTTTATCCCAACTGGCCCAAATTTCATCATAAACAGCATCACTGCCAAGAGCATAACTTTTAAATGTTTTTTTATAAAGCTGACTATTCAAATTATAATAGATGTTGGAACCTGAAAGAACATCCGTATATTTAAAGGGATAGACTTTACCATTGAAACGATTTTGCCAGTCTGTTGAGATTCCTCTATAATCTGAAAGTTCCATGTTATAAGTAATGTCATCAGCGGTAAGGCCGAAACCTTCAAGATGGCGGCGGTAATTCGTTGAGAAAGTATTCTTGTTTACAAGGGATATTCTTTTATCCAAAAAATAATTACTAAAAGTTGTTCCCAGCTTGTTGTTATTAATGAGGTAATATTCTTTCATGGAATAGTCCACATCCTTGGGATTGTTCCATTCCTTGCTCTTCATATTCCCCACCATGTTTAGCAAAAATGAATAATTATATGAAAAAGTGGTATCATATATATTTTGTTTTCGGCTTCTGAAAAGCTTGTCCCAATATTCCGGAGCTTGAACCTCGGGAGCTTGAGTTTCTTCTTTTTTCTTTTTTGTCTTCTGTTCGGACTCTTGCTCCCATGGAGGGGATAACAGCCCCTTGTTCTTATCCTCCTTTTTCTTTTTTTTCCATCCCCAACCCTTTGTATTTGACCAGGAAAGAGGCTTACCGGCAAGGCTCATCTGAATATAGGGCAAGGTTATTTTATCTGGATAGAAAAACTTCCGGGAAGGGCTATAGGAATTGGTAACCTCATTATTTTTTTTCTTTTTCCAGTTAAGATCCATTCTTATATTATTAAAACCAATGGAATTAACAAAGGGCTTGGCAAAGGAAGGGTTAAAAGTTTTTGAATAAACAAGTTCCCACTTCATATTATCAACAATTTTGGCATTTTTCTTGCTGTCATTCTCCCCTTCATCATCCCGGGACAGTGAAATGAGGGTGTTCAACCAGTCAAAACTTTCTTCCCTATTCATAAAATCCTGATTAAAAAAAGGGTCCGAATAAAAGGAAAGGGTTCCGTGAAGTTTTTTATACTTGAAGTTAAGAGCGTTTCCCCAACGGAAGGGAAGCTCGGAATCTCCTATTTGGGAGCTGTTCCATTGTGTTTCATAAACCAACCCAAGAGGATCTTTAAAAAAGACATGATTATTACTATCAATATCCCGGCTTACCCCCATGCCGCTGGTAAAATCAAACTGGCTTCCATTTTTCCACTTAAAAGCTCCTTTTGTACCGGCATAAGCACCCAATCTGGAATACCAGTCTATCATGACTTTCCAGTAATCAGAGTTTTTTTTACCAGACTTTAATTTTCCCTTTTTCATAAGGTAAAGTCCTTCCCGGATCATCTCATACCGCTCACCTTCATCTTCCAGACTTAAAAATGAAATATCTTCATCCTCTTCTTTTTGTCCCATGAGGTACGTGGTTGTTTGTATAAAATTCCCTTTACGCTGATTTGTCCCAAATACGGGATTGAAAATCAATTCATTTCCGGGTTTAAAATAAAAGGGAATATATAGGATGGGAACATGCCCAATAAACAATACCCCGTTCAAAACACCCCATTCCCTGGGGCCCAGAAGCCATAACCGGCTGGCCTTTAGGTGAAAGTCGGGATCAGAGCTGTCCTGTGTTTTAAGAATGCCCTTTTCCAGAATAAAAATATCGCCGCTTCCGGATTTCTTTAATACATCACCTTGAAAATAATAGGTAAATTCCTTGCTCTTGTTTTTCTTTTTCCGCAGGGAGGTGCCTTTGTAAATCAACCCATTCCAGGATTTAACTGAAAATTCCAGGCGCTCTCCCCTAAAGGTATGATCCTCATCTTTGGTATGAAAGGTATATTTAACAGAACCGCTGGCGGTAATAAGGTTTTTGCTTTGGTTAAAGACCATTTGCTCTGCCTCGATTCTATGGGTGCGTTTCTCCTTTTTATTTTCCTCCATTTCGATAACAACTCCGCCTTTAATCTGCACCATCTGCTCATCATTTTGTTCAATGGTAAAATACTCGGTACTGGCTGCAGAACGGATGGAGATGATGGAAACTGAGTCTTTATCTTCCTTTTTTTTACCGACAGGCAGGGAATAATATTTAAGAAGCTGCTGTCTTAAAGAAGAAACACTGCCTTTATCTGAAAGGCCAAGGCTTTTACACCAAACAAGCAATTCAGGATAGGCTGCAGTTTGTATATCCTGAATAAGTGTTTTTTCATGAAACCCAAGCTCTTCTTCAGGTGCCTCCTGTTCCCTGGATTTTTCTACGTTTTTTTTCTCCTTTTTTTCCTGAACTGAACCTTCCTGCCCAGGCACAACATTTTCCTGTGCCTGGACAAGGATAACCCTGGTGAAAAGGGAGAGGGAAAAAAACAACAGGATGATTGGCCGGACTCTCCACAGCATTCTCATGATTCCGTATAAAAAAGCTCCTTTAAAAAATGACCGGTATAAGATTCCCGGCAGGCAGCAATGTCTTCAGGAGTACCTTTAGCCACAAGGCATCCTCCCTTGTCCCCCCCTTCGGGTCCAAGATCAATTACATAATCTGCGGTTTTTATCACGTCAAGGTTATGTTCTATCATGCAAATGGTATTCCCGGTTTCCACAAGAGGTTCAAGAACCTCCAGAAGCTTTTTAACATCTGCAAAATGCAGGCCTGTCGTGGGCTCATCAATAACATAAAATGTCTTTCCTGTTGAGCGTTTGGAAAGTTCCAAAGCCAGTTTAACCCTTTGGGCTTCACCTCCGGAAAGGGTCAGGGCAGACTGACCCAGCTTAATATATCCCAACCCTACAGCCTGGAGGGTACGGCATTTATGGGCGACCGCAGGTATGGCAGCAAAAAAATCCACAGCCTCATCAATGGAAAGTTCCAGAACTTCGTAAATGTTCTTGCCTTTATAACGGATTTCCAGGGTTTCCCGATTAAAACGCCTGCCCTTACACACATCACAGCACACATAAACATCAGGCAGAAAGTGCATCTCGATTTTCTGTGTCCCGGCACCTTGGCAATTTTCACAACGCCCCCCTTTGACGTTAAAAGAAAAGCGGCCTGCCTTATACCCCCGGGCTTTGGCATCGGGAAGCTTGGCAAAGAGCTCTCTTATGGGCGTAAAAAGACCCACATAGGTAGCAGGATTGGAGCGGGGAGTACGGCCAATGGGACTTTGGTCAATGCAAATTACCTTGTCCAGATGTTTCATGCCGGAGATACTGCGGCAAAGGCCTACAGGATTTTTTGTTTTGTGAAGGTGATTGCTCAACGCCGGATAAATAATATCTGTCAAAAGGGTGGATTTTCCCGATCCGGAAACACCGGTAATCACCGTCATGGTTCCCAGGGGAATATCTATATCCAGATTTTTTAAATTGTGCTCACATGCTCCCCGAATGGAAAGATGCTTCCCCTTTCCTTTTCGCCTTTCACCGGGCAGGGGAATGGTCAAGGTACCCTTCAAGAACTGTCCGGTAGGGCTTTCCGGGACTTTCATAATGTCTTCCAGAGTCCCCCTGGCGGTAACCCGGCCTCCATGAATCCCTGCCCCCGGGCCCATATCCACAATGTAGTCGGCAGTCCTGAGGGTCTGCTCATCATGCTCTACCACAATGAGGGTGTTTCCCAAATCCCTGAGATGCTTCAAGGTATTGATAAGCCGCTCATTATCCCGCTGATGAAGGCCTATGGTCGGCTCATCCAGAATATAAAGAACCCCCATGAGGGAAGACCCGATTTGAGTGGCCAGCCTGATCCTCTGGGCTTCTCCTCCCGAAAGGGTGGCGGCTTCACGGTGCAGACTCAAATATTCAAGGCCCACGCTCTCCAGAAAACTCAACCTGTCCCTTATTTCCTTGAGTATCTGGCTGGCAATATGAGCCTCTGTTTCTCCCAGTTCAAGATTTCTGAAAAAAACAGAGGCTTCCTTTACGGAAAGGCGGGTAAGTTCATCAATGTTTTTCCCATGAACCAGAACATTCAGGGCCCCGGGCTTCAATCTTTTTCCCCGGCAGCTATGGCAAAGCTTTTTTTCCATAAAGCCTTCAACCCATTCCTTCATGGTATGGGAAGGATTTTCCCTGTAACGGCGTTTTAAATCTTCAAGAATTCCCTTGTACCGGGAGTTATATTCAAATTTACCGTTACCCTCCCTGGTTTTATAAAGTACATCCAGTTTTTGATCAGAACCATGGAGCATTATATCCAGGATTTCATCATCCAGGTCCCGAAGGGGGCTGTCCAGTGAGAAATGATAGGTTTTACCCAAAGCTTCAAACCAGCTGCGGTACCATTTTGATTTAGGATTGCAGGGAGCAACTCCATGCTGGTTAAAGGACAAGCTTAAATCGGGAAAAATCTTTTCTTTGGAAAACTCCAGAGTCTGTCCCAGGCCGGAGCAATCAGGACAGGCACCATAGGGATTGTTAAAACTGAATAAGCGGGGCTGAAGTTCCGGAATGCTGAAACCACACTGGGGACAGGAATTCTTTTCCGAGAAAAAATGTTCTTCACCCGAGGATTTATCCAAAACAATGACCTTTCCTTCAGACAGGCTCAAGGCCGTTTCAATGGATTGGGTCAACCGGGAGATGGATTCACCATTCAGCTTAATCCTGTCCACCACAACCTCGATGAGGTGTTTCCTGTTTTTTTCCAGGGAGATGTCCTCTTCCAGGGAATAAATTTCTCCATCAATACGCACCCGGACAAAACCCGAGGCCAGGGCATCTTTAAGGATTTTTTTATGCTCTCCTTTCTTTCCCCTCACAAGGGGCGACAAAATCACGAGTTTGGAGCCTTCCCTTTTAGACATCACAGCATCCATGATCTGATCTACAGACTGCTCTTTTACCGGAATATGGCAGCGAGGACACCAGGGCCTGCCGATTCTGGCAAAAAGAAGACGAAGATAATCATAAATTTCCGTAATGGTTCCCACGGTGGAACGGGGATTTTTATGGGTGGTTTTCTGCTCTATGGAGATAGCCGGAGAAAGCCCTTCAATATAGTCCACATCGGGTTTGTCCATGCGCCCTAAAAACTGGCGAGCATAGGCGGAAAGGGACTCCACATAACGCCGCTGCCCCTCTGCAAAAACCGTATCAAAGGCAAGGGAAGATTTTCCGCTTCCCGAAAGTCCCGATATAACGATGAATTTATCCCGGGGCAATTCCAGATCCACATCCTTCAGATTATGCTCTCTGGCCCCTTTAATAATCAGATTTTTCATGTTTCCAGCATACTCCTCTTACTCCCTGAGAAAGGGTGTTTTAAAATCCGGATTCTGCATTTTTACAGCCGCCAGCTTTTTCCAGTCCGAATCCCGGCGACTTTGAAGCAGCAGCTGCCACAAATCAAGAGCCCTGTCAGTATTCCCCTCCTGATAAAGGGCTTCCCCCAGAAAAAACAGCCCTTCATAAAGGCTTAAAAAATCCTCAAAAGATAAAGCCTCAAGGGCCTCCAGGCGGGACAGAACAAAGGAGGCCGGACTCATTTTAAAACCAGGCATACGTTCCCGAATCAAAGCTTCGGCCTGAGCCCTGTCCTTTACCAGATTATCAGGCATAAGGGTTTGCAGATTTCTGGAAAAACGAAAGGAAAATCCAAGGTCTTTACAGTAGGATTCATAAAGACTAATCAAAAATCCGGACTCATCCTTCCAGGCTTCATCCATGCTCCGGGGAAAAGAAAAAGAAGGATTTTCCAACAAAAGAAGCTCCATTCCCCGGGAAAACAGGGTAAACACAGGATAAAGATTCTTTACCAGGGAGCTTTTCCAGTAGTGTTGGCGATTATAGAACCACCCCAGCCTTTCACTGGCCTTTAAAGCGTAACTGAGCTTCAGACGGTAAAGAAGAAGCAGCTTGTCCAGCCCATCGGCTTTGAGGATTTGTACATATTGATGCTCCTGCCTTATAATTTCCGTATTCCGCTTTACTTCATTATCAAAAACCTGAAGCAGAGTTTGTTCATACAAGTCCCACTGCCGGGTATTCCGGTAAATTTCGGCAAGGCTATAGTATATGTTCCACTTTTCATCCGGAACATAGAAAAATCGGGCCTCCTTAAGGGCCTCCTTAAAGCGTTCCTCCGCCAAAAGGTAATCCCCTTCTGCCTGATAGGCCAAGCCTGTACCGTAAAGGGCTTCGGGAGTCAAGGCTCCTCCCCGCCCCGAAAGGCTGAAATATTCCAAAGCCTTTGACAGATTTCCCTCATCATAAAAGATCCGGGCTTTTTCATGGAGTACCCACCCGGGCAATTCCCTGTCTTCCTGGGCCCCCAGATAAAAACCGGATAAAAAAATCAGAAAAACAGCTGATACCGCGATTTTTCCCATTCTTCTTCCAATGCCTGTTTTACAGAACAAAATTGTGTCCCTCCGTACCACCACAGCTTCCATTATAGTTGATTCATGCCATTTACAAAAGGAAGATGAATGATTTTATGGACCTGGATCATAATCTGTACTTTTCAGCTACACCTTAAATTTATGAATTTCAAAAGATAAATTTTCCATGCTTTCCTGATTTTTAGTACTCATGCCGCTGACCTCCTGAACGGCACTGTTTATTTGTTGTGCCCCCTTGGCCATTTCATTCATGCTGTCGGAGATAATGCGGGCGAACTCATCCAGTTTTCTCATTTTTTGAGCGGCCTCTTCTTCCCCTTGCAGCATTTCTCCCGAGCCTGCTTTTACCTCCGCCGTTATAGCATTAATATCCTTTAAAGCCTTTAATACTTTCTGACTGCTGTGTTCTTGTTCCTGCATGGCTTTTACAATGCGTTCAATTTCCTGAAGCGTCTCTTTTACAAGCTCAAAAACCTGATCAAACCCTACCTCCGCATTGGCTCCATTATCCACAATGCTTTTAATCATCTCTGTGGTTTCTTTAATGGTTGCAGTGATATTCTTGCCCTGCATTCCTGCTTCTTCAGCAAGCTTTCTGATTTCATCGGCAACCACCGCAAAGCCCTTGCCGGCTTCCCCGGCGTGAGCGGCTTCAATGGCGGCGTTCATTGCCAGCAGATTTGTCTGGCTTGCAATATTTTGAATCACGGAAGCTGTTTCCAGAAGGGCTGCCGATTTTTCTCCTATCTTTACAACCTCTGTATTTGCACCCTGAGCACGTTCCTTTGCAATAAAGGTTTTTTCATTTAAGCTTTGAGCGATACCGTTTCCATGTTCCAGCATCTTGGCAATGGAAGCAATGTTCTCTATCATCTTTTCAATGAATGATGATGAGAAGCTTACGCTTGCTGACTGGCTTTCTATGTTTTTATTCAACTGCTGTATAATACCACTAATCTGTTCCATCGTAGAAGCTGTGTCATTCACTTCTGCTCTTTGATTTAATACCTGGCCCCTAACATTTTCAATATTGGCACTAATCTGATTTATGGAACTTGCTGTTTCCGTCATATTGCTTGAAAGGCTTTGCCCCAGAAAAGACATATTTTCAGCATCTTTCATGACGGCTTGAATCAGCTGTCCTATTTTTTCTATGGTTTGATTAAAGTATTGGGACAAATCGCTGATTTCATCATTGCTTTTAACAGGAATACGTACCCTCAAATCCCCTTCTGCAATATGTTTTAATTGGGAAACAATTATTGTAATGGGCTTGACGACCAATATCCTTATTAACAGCAACACCGCGGCAACATAGGCAAACACGAGCATGATCCCCCCGAACACCCTCTTACGCATAAAACTTTTTTGAATATCCATTAATGATTCTATGGAAAAAACAAATTTTACATAACCGATCACCTTCTTTGAAAAATCCGTTAACGGATAATAGGCTATGGCATTCATGCCTCGAATTTCAATAAAAGATTTTTCATTAACTTTTTTCATGATCTCTTTGGGATTATCCTCTATGCCATCTTCAAAGTTATATCCCATGGTTTTTAATTCCTTGCTTAAGGTTTCAGCAACAACTTTGAGGTTATAACCGCCGTCCAAAACCGCATCAGAAGCATTTTTTTCTATATCCTGAATGAATTGTGTATTAAGGCCACCGCTGCATTCAACGGAACCTGTATGTTCTCCCCGGGCATTAAACAAGGGGGAAACAACTCGGAAACCCAAATTGGCAACGCCTACTTCCAATCCATAAATGGGTTTTTTTGTTTTATTTGTTTCAACCACAGTTCTTCTGAAAGCAGTTAAATCATCTCCAAATTTCTCAATTTTATGCAATCGTAAAAAAGAGCGGGACTCTGGTGTATGAAACTGAAATTGCTTTATCTTGTATTTACCATTCATGAGTTTATACAAAGGTAATGTCAGGAGCAAAAGTTCCTCCCTGTCCCGGGCAGAAAAGGCTTCCAGAATTTCCGGTGTATCCTGAATGGTATCAATAAAAATCTGCCCCACAATGCCATAATTGGTAATGGCATTATTAAATGCCGTATATTTTATATCTGCCTTATCCTGAATCCGGGACAATAAAAGGCTATGGGCATGTGTCCAGTCACGGTATAATAAAAAACTGTACTGAATAATGGAAAATGATATGATCAGTAATATTATTTTACTTGAAATTGAAAAGCGCCTTTTTTGCCTGGCTACAGCCGGAACACTGTCCTGTGTATGTATTGCGGTCATCATGTATAAATCCCAAAACTAGATTGCTTTGCTTAACCCTTTAAAGGCTTACCGCCTATGCATTATGCACAGACTACAGGCATAAGTAAAGCATAAAAAACTGTCAATTCCCATGTTTCCTGTAAAAAGCATCCTCAAATTCCATCCAGGCCCGTTTTCTCTGTCTTGAATTATAAACATTGGAAAGGCTTTGTTTTTTTTGATGCTTCCGTGAGGCAAAGGCTGTATCCCTTTTCGATTTCGGGGAAGAATTCTTCCCCGAAATCACAGGAGATTCCATTTCCGGCTCAAAAGTTCTTCTGGGGCGGGAAGCGGTATGTCCATGCTCTTCCTGGCCTGTAAACTGACTGATTAAACTTTCCTTCCTTCCCGTAAACCTTAATATGAGCCGCCGCCAGAGAGAAAGGTATTGATAAGCTTCCTGAAATATGGGCAGAAGGTATAAACCCATAAGGTGGTCACTTTCTTTGAAGCGGATCATCCCGTTGTCAAAAAAATTATTCATAAATTTCCGAATACGGCCAATATCCCTGATTTTTTTAATGTCTTTAAAATAATGAACAATTCCTTCAGAAACAATTTTCGGCTTTTTCAATAATTCTGCCAAAACAGGAGATTCCTCCCGGATTCTGGCCTCTACATCATTCCGGAAAATGTCCCTTGTATAAAAAACAGTGATTTTACCCTTCCCCGGTTGTCTCCCTCTCAGCATTTTTTCCATAAGCCCTACATAGTAGGTTTTAAATTCCTGTGAAAGATTAGACAATTCCGCCCGGAACCAGGGATAAACATGGTCTTTGTGAATATACATGCTGCCAATACAAAGGATCCGGGGCAAGCTTGTATTTGAATTTACCTTCACCACCGAATCATAAAAGAATTCCTGAAAATCCCCCCATCGTTTTTCATAGGGTTTCAGCATGGCAAGGAGTTTGTCATGACTTACAAGGAATTCATTGTTCTTGAGAATGTCCATACACAGTTTTTCCAGAGCCGCCTCTCGTTCAGCCTTATCCATGCGTTCCTCTTCTTCTTCCCGCAGGGCATTCCTGTGAAAGGCGACAAGAATTTCGCAACTCTGAAAAAGGGAAGGATACAGAAATTTGAACCGCTCTTGAAGATCATTTTGGTTCTCCATAATGTTCCGGGCCAGTTCGCTCCAGAACTGCCCTTCCCTGGTGAACAGTTTTTTTTGCAAAAAACTGATTTTCATATCCATAAGCCGGGAAATTCTGGCCATGAAGGAGCCGCTTTTCAAACTGTTGTTAATTCTTTTACGGCTGCTTTCCACCAGAACATCCAGGGAAGAAGAGGATACCAGAATCCGGTGTTTTCTCTTCATGTTCATGCGATACAAGTGTTTCTGATTTCGGCCTTGCTCAATAAATCCAGGTCCCAGGACATCCACAGAAATATCTTCAAACAGCCCTGCAGGAACGTGTTTATTGACATTTGCAAATTCCCGTTCCGTCAGCCAGGCACGGCTATCTTCCAGGCTGATTCTTTGCATTTCGTCATCAATCAGGGCCTGGTAAAAAGCTTTGGAGTCCCTGTCGCACAAAACGATACGATGGGGCCTGAGGGAACCCTCCTCCGCCTTAAAAAGCAAAAGCCCACAATGGGAATGGCGAAGTTTCCTCATAAGAACTTCAATCTGATTATTGGAGAACAGAAGATCCTTTCCCGCATGAAGAAGAAAACGATTATAATCCAGAAAAGGATCATAGTATTCGCAAATTTTATGGAAAATACGGCGCTGTTCCTGGGTAAAGCTCCCTATCTGGGACAAAAATTCTTCCCTTTCCGAAAGATCCATCTTAAAAACGGCAGGAAGATCATCTGCCATGGGGTAAATATTACCCATTTTTCTCTTTCCTGTTTTTTCCATGCTCCCTGATCCAGGGAATCAGATTTATCAAACTGCGCAGTATAAGAGCCACCCCCAAGGCGAACATAACTGATGTAATAATCCGTTTCCAGAACATAAGAGAATATTACACCATAAGAACAGTTTTATCAATTGGCAAAACCCGGTAATACAGGTGTACCTCTGATGGTGCAGTATATATGGGAAATGGCACAACCAGAGGCGACACTGCCCCTGCCCTAGGGAATACCGGGCAGGGAACCGCAAAAAAGACTTTACCAGCTTTCAATGGTGCTCCTTGTATAAAGCCGCAATTCCTACAGGCTGAACCTCCCCCGGAGCCAGAGACTGCTCAAATCTTCCATGGCCCCGTAAGTGCCTTTATCCCGGCCCTGAAAAAAGAGAAGGCTTCCCAAAGTCAGGGAAAAGTTATCGCTGAAGGCATAATCGGCCTTCAAACTTAAAGCACTGTCCAGATCGTTGAAGTTCAGCATCCCCATGCAGGAAAGTTCCAAAGTCTCCCTGAGAAGGCTTTTACTCACATTCAGGGTGGCCGAAGGAATCCGGGATCTCCTTTTAACAGCATCATCGGGATCAAGAATCCAGTCCTCCATATACTGGGCGGTGAGCATCCAGCTGTTTCCGGGATTCCAGTCCACCCCGGCCAGAGCCTTCCACTGGGTCTGCCCCGTAACAGGAGAAAGGGGATTCGTCCCGGCCAGAGCCTTGTTGCCGATGACCGCACTTTCTCCCCTGAAGACAAAGCTCCCGGCGGGAAGGGCCAAATCCAGCCCGGCCATCCAGATTCTCTGATAATCGGGAACAAGAACAGCCGTACCGGGAGCCTTGGGCTTAAGGGCGGGAGCGCCGTCCTGTCCACTGTAGCAGGACAGGGAAAAATCCATAAAGGGCAGGAAGAAAGAGGCCCGGAAAGCGGCCCCGCTGTCGGACAGTTCCCGGGGAACATCCCCCTTTTCCAGGGTAAAAACTCCTCCCCCGGGGGAAGAGAAAAACTGCTCCGTTAACGGGTTGTCCGGATCGGAGGGCAGTTCGGCCCAGGCGGCAAAGGGAATCCACAGGGCTTCCAGGGTATAACTTGTACCAAAAAGCCGGGCCTTTAAGGCATCCACGGACAGGCGGGTATCTTCATATTCCTGCCCTGCCAGGGCCGTACTGTCCTTGGGGGAAATAATATCCGTAATTTCCACCCCGTCGGCCCTGCCCCAGACCACAATCTGCCGGCCCATGCGAAAATCAAAGGAGGAGCCCATGTAATCCACATAGGCTTCTTTCAGGGAAAAGCCCCTTTTCGAGGGGATAAGGGTATTGTACTCCCCGTTTACCGAGACAAAAAAGTAAAAATCCCCGGCAAAGATCTCTACCGCCGGGTGAATCCGGGTAGTTCCCGTTGTCATGTTCCAGGGGGAACGAAGACTGCAGCCCCAGGTGCTGTCCATAAAGCCCTTAAACTCCACTTCAGCCTCCCCCCAGGCAGAAAGGGGAAACCAAAGCAGCCCCGGAAGAATCAGCAGAAAAAGGCCGACCCTTTTCATCGCAGACGCCCCCTTTCCAGAGTGGCCACCGTAAAGAAATTGTCCTTTACAGGGATGTTATAGGCAATATCCTCAAAGCGGAGTATGGTTTTATGTTTATTCTGAACATTTTCCATGGTCATGGTTCCCGCAGTCCAGATGTCGTCTATCTTCTTTATATCTTCCAGATGCAGCACCTTTTGCAGCCTGTTCTGCCTGTCAAAATACTCCACAAAGACAACCATGAAGTTATCCTGACGGATTCTGACCACCTTGCGGGAGTAAGCCGAATCCTTCTCTTTGGGAACCGATTCCACCACCCAGCATTTCTGACCGTCCAGGGTTTCCTCACCCTTTAAGGTGTGGGTATCTTCCTCCACTTCCCGGTCGCCCATGTCATCATAGGTAAAGTCGCTGCCCATAAAGTCATCGTTCCGGGA
>PDWI01003504.1_pt1 | contig 22830 bp, 15 predicted proteins | sample 1430891 | NCBI WGS metagenome assembly PDWI01 (sample SAMN01162508, study PRJNA174530) | Oral metagenome, whole genome shotgun sequencing project. | biome: Marine environment; feature: Marine mammal; material: Swab sample of the gingival sulcus; isolation source: swab sample of gingival sulcus... | reverse complement strand
CAGTGCTTACCGTAGTTTGAAAACTAATTTACCTTGGCTCTTTACATGGTATGACTTTATTGACTTAAAAATTCCAAATACTACTAATGCTATTGATGGGCATTTTCTGATTTAAAGAGAAAGCTAAATAACCATAATGGTTTATCATTAGATAAAAAAAAGAAATTCATTGATGATTTTTTGCGTGTTTAAATAGGGGTAAAATACCCTTTCTAAAAACCATTAAAAATGTCCATTACACCGCATAATCACAGAATGACGGTACTAATTGACCCTAACAACAGACAAACAAAAAATTAATAAACAACACAAAAGAACCTCTCCTATTCAGGAGAGGTCTTTAGTTAAAGATCAATATAAACTTTATCCTATTAGAATCGTCCTTCAAATCCTAAAGTAAAGGTCCTACCTGGACCAGGCGTAGGAACTTTTGCCATTGGATCTAAGTAGTAACGATCAGTCAAGTTAGTGACTCCAAAATTAACATTAAAGTTTTTATTCAAACGATAATGAGCATAGGCATCTAGAACTAAAGCAGGTTTCCAATGGTATGGTCTACCTGAGCTCCAAATATCATAGAGATTACCAACCCCCTTACTAACAAGATCATCATATTGTTTGATTTTAGGACCACTATGGTACGTTGCACGCAATCCCATTTTCAATTTTTTATCCAATAATCTCGCACCAACATCTGCGTTAACAGAGTATTTAGGTTGCAAGGATTGATGGAATCGTGTTCCGCCAAATCCACCTTCTATACACTCAGGTATTCTTTGATACACCAAATCAAGACTAGCGGCACCATTGGCATCACACATTTTTTGTTTCATACGATAACTGACACCTAAATTCGCATAATACTTGCCAGTATCAGCACGAGCCTGCAACTCTAACCCTGAGTTTATTTTCTTATCGTATTGAGTCATACCTTTTGATATGTTTGTATCAAGAACATTTTTGATAGTATTATGATAATAAGTCAAACGCATATCCCCAATCTTCAACGCATTGAAATATGGAGAAAAGTTGAGCGAATAACCTATCTCCCAGTTAGTACTACGCTCTGGTTTTAGAGGCTCAGGTAGTGAATACATATCTGTAAATAACGGACTCCCCTCTCTCGAAGTAACCTCATAAAGACTTGGGAAACGTGTTTTTTGTGCTATACGAGCAAAGACACGGTGATTATCCGTAATATCATATGTTACTGCCAGCATTGGTGCCCACGCATGCCCTTTTGTTCTTGCTGGCGTTATCCAATGCAACTCATCAGTAATTGGCTTCTTCACTTCTATTGCCCACCCCGGACTGTCTATAACTTTTCTTTTGTACTTGTTATATCTTTCACCCGGCAAGTACTTATTCAGCTTATCACTGGTTCTTCCTGTTGGATCAACAACCTTTTCGGCCATCATTCCCTCTCCTTTAATTTTAAGTCTAGAATTATCCACCTTATGTGCTCTTATAGGAGAATATTGATAACGGACACGATAAAGGTGACAGTAACTTTTAGAGCCAGGATTGTCATTACATTTTTTTGAATAATCATTAGCTACTTTTTTATCTTTTACATACGTAAAACTAGGCTTAGATTTTCCCTTAAGATAGCTTACAACCTCTGGATCATAATTGATATTGTGTTTTTTGATAAAAGCAGAGAGAGGAGCATCATTGTTAACCCCAGCTAAGGAATCAATAATATCACCATTATCACTACCAAGCTGGTTATAATCTTCTATTAATTGCTTATTTTCTACAAGCTCATACATAGGCATAATCAATCCATCAGTATATTCTGGATTATCCGCTTCAGGATCCATCTGAGTATAGCGTCCTAAATTAGGGAACGCCTGATCAAGATCATTTTCAGCTTTAGCAATCTCTCTAACGTCATCAATAGCAGAGTAGCCCTCATAACGCAATCCTGCTGTAATATTAAGTTTATCAGTCGCTTGCCAATCTAATTTTGCATCAGCTCCCCAAATACGACGACTTGCAGAACGTGGCCCCTGATTTTTAGTTATCGTTGTCGCCAAACCATACATATCGACAAATCCATTACTTTTAACAAGATCATGATTTTGTTCAAGCTCTTCATACTGGAAATCACCGTGAATTGTTAAGCCCAAATTATCACTTAACTGTGAATAGTTGCTAACGTCACCGATTATACGAGTTGCTGTTGTTTTCTGTAATGAGCCTGCAAAAACATTATATCCTTGGCATAATGGACTGGTATATGGTTTATCTTTATACCTAGCACATTTTTTAGGATCAGGTTTTTCACCAGGTCTCAATTCCATTATCCCATAGAATGGCAGCTTATACAGATCCTCCTTGGACATCCCTTTTAAATCAACCCCCCACCAGTTTTTGAGTTCATTTATAGTATTCTGCACTTCATCGGGAACAATATACCCTTTAGGTGCTCTTTTATTCACCCAAACCCAAGCATCATGATATTCATCTGGGTTAAGCACCCCTAGAGACATGCCACCACTTTGATGTCGTCTACTCTCTGTTTTCACATAAGCCACGCTAGCCTTAAAATCAATCAAAGGATTATCTTGGGGCTGCCAGTCATAACTTAATTTAAGTGTATCAGTATCAATTTTAGATTTAATACTTGGCACTTGATAGACGATTTCTTTTCTTTTTTTATCCGTCAAGTTAGGGTCTACTGAATTGTTATCGTACCCACGCAACATCCAGCTCATTTGATCTGGTGGAATCTCACCAAATTCAATTTTGGTATTCATATATTGCCAACCAATCTTTTGATTTTTAGGTAGCTTCCAGCTATTCTTTAGCAACAAAGATTTAGTTTCCGTACTACTATTGAAAACTTCTTCTCCTGGCTTATATGGTCCTGCAATATTGGGTATAAAAGATGCGGAAGAATAACAGGCAAATTTATTTTTTTCCTCTTCTCTCCAACAAAATTCACTTTTAAAAATAGGATTATTTTTATAAGCATCAGCACCTTTCTTACCCGCAAAATAGTTGCCTTTTTTTCTATAGCTATAGGCAATGATACCGTCAGTCAAATCATTATCAAAAGCCGCCGCCAGTCTAAATTTTTTATCATCACCAAATTTATAAGTCTTTTTACGAGGTTTTGGGAATTCATCAATAATAAGCCCTTTGGGACTTAAAGTAATATCTTGACCAACAACCTCCAAACCACCACCAGCACCGTCAGCAGTCGCCCCACCTGGTATTGTTCTATAATCTGGCCAACCCAAATAATCATCCAAATTGGCTTCGGGTTTAGCTGAATTATTAGAAAATCCCATTCTTGCTTTTATTCCCCATGATTTACCTTCTGGAATAATATCTGTAGGATTAATTGTCTCAATAGAAACAGAACCACCAACACCTGACTTAACACCTCTGGTTAATGCAGGTCCTTTTTCTACTTTTATACTGCGAAACAGAGCAGGATCAAGATAGTTTCTATCACCAACACCATAGTTTTTCAACCAAACATCAACAGTTTGCTCAGTCCCATCAATAGTAACAGGAATACGTCCTTTTCCAGAAATACCTCGGATATTAGGTGTAATGGCACTGCCAGAGGTTCTAGTACTCATATTGTAAACATTATTCAAACCAGTAAGAACATCACCCACTGAGTTAATTTGAAAAGCCTCTATTTCCTCGATACCTTTATAATCACTCGACACATTATTATCATAGATATTATCGTAGCCTTGTTCATCAGTTTTATCTGAATCTTTCCCTATAACGGTAACCGTACCTAACACATCCTTTCCTTGCTTTGCCTGAGCTTGATCTGCGGTCACCACTAAAGAACCGAAGCACATCGTTAAAGCAACAAACAGTTTATTTCTTTGAATATTCATTATTAATACCTTTTTATACAGTCATCAAACATAAACACCATAATTCACAACCCATCTTACTACTGTTTCTTAGCAACAAATCCACCTCTAGTAATCGTTTCTTTTGCCCCCTCTTGGTTAACCTTATAAACCCCACCTAACTCAGCGGCATTAGGACCAAAAAAGCTCCCCTCAACATGAGAAACATTATAAAAATAGCTCTCACTACCATCATGATTTTTATAGCCTATTCTGCGGAATTTTTTATCCCCTTTAAAGCTATTCCCTTCGATGTCCGCCTCCACATGGACAAATTTATGCTGAAAAATAACATCATCAGTTGGGTGCTCCCAGGTTTCAGGGGAGTCTATTTTACCTGTTAACTTTTTCTCTCCAAAGTCAACTGTAAAGATAGCTTCCCTTGGTTCAATAGCACTCTCTATATCCTCAACATTTGGTAATTCCTGAAGGTAGCCATATTCTCCAAGTTTCCCAGCAAGATCTTTAAATGTCCAATACTCATCAAACGCCCCGCCTTTATAGGTTGCCGTTCCCGTTTTGGGCATATCCTTAGTAAGCTCACCACGAACTATGCTGTAAGGCTTATGCTCAGGATCATTTAGCATATAAAAATCCATCTTAGAATAGTTATTTTTTACTGTCTTAACCACACCAGCAATACCGTCAAACCGCTTAAGTTTTATAACCTTACCATTAAACTTAATGACATCACCCTCCAGCACCTTAACGACAATTTTAGGGTACCTAGGACCAGAAATATAACCTTTCACCCCAGGAACAGCCTTAACCATACTCTTATCAGAATACCCTGTCCCACAACCAACCAGCAAACTAGAAACCAAGACAGGAAACAACATTTTCTCAACTTTCATAAGGACTCCCACATATTAAAAATACACAACACAAAAAACAATCATTATCAATTGCATTAGATGTCATCATTATATCTCATCTTTTAAAAAACAACACCACAAAGTTGTATTTCAAATAAATCTTTGAGCACTACTTGTCTATAACAAACAATCTGCAAGAACAAGGGCACCAAAACCGACACACCCACCAATAAAAAGTTATATCTTTACTTGACTTTTGTTATACCAAGAAATATGATTTAGCCCAGTTAAACACAATTTCATAACTAAAAAGAGGAAATACCTACAATGAAAAAACTATTACTCACTTCAATTTGTCTTGCATCAATCGGTGCTTCATCTGCTTACGCTGGTACACTTGACAGCGTCAAAGAAAAAGGACAATTAGTCTGTGGTGCAACACAAGGTCTAGCTGGCTTTTCAGCCCCTGATGCCAATAATAAATGGGCAGGACTTGATGTTGATTTTTGTCGTGCAGTTTCCTCTGCAATTTTTAACGATCCAAACAAAGTAAAATTCGTCCCACTATCAGCTAAAGAGCGTTTTACTGCCCTGCAAAGTGGTGAAATCGACCTACTTTCTCGTATCACGACCAAAACCATGTCTCGCGATGCTTCTCTAGGTGTTAACTTCGCTGGTACGACTTATTACGATGGCCAAGGCTTCATGGTTCATAAAGAACTGGGAGTAACTGACGCCAAAGAACTTGACGGCGCTTCAGTTTGTACCGACACGGGAACAACAACCGAACTCAACATGAACGATTTCTTTAAATCAAACAAATTAGAGTTCACGCCTGTTGTATTTGAGAAAAAAGACGAAATCATCTCTGCCTATGAAGCTGGTCGTTGTGATGTTGTAACAACTGATATTTCTGGATTACAAGCTTATCGCGTTAAGCTAAAAAATCCAGCAGACCACGTTGTCTTACCTAACGTTATCTCAAAAGAACCATTAACACCTGCCGTTCGCCATGGCGACGATCAATGGCTTGATTTAGTTGGATGGACTCGCAACTGCTTAATCAATGCAGAAGAGCTAGGCGTTAACAAAAATAATGTTGACGAGATGAAGAAATCTTCTAACCCAAATATCAAACGTCTATTAGGTACTGAAGGTAACTTTGGTAAGTTTATCGGACTAAATAAAGACTGGTGTGCAAACGCAATCAAACAAGTCGGCAACTACGGTGAAATATACAATAGAAACCTAGGACCTGACGCAGTTATTACGATTGACCGTGGTTTAAACAAACTATGGACTGATGGCGGCATCATGTATGCAGCACCTATTCGATAAGTAAAAATTGGTGTAATCAATTATCCGATGACGGCTTTTGCCTGCATCGGATAATTTTTATCATAAAAATATAGCTGTGCAGCGTATTATTTGGATAATAATCTTAGATACGCAATATCTGCAACAGGATGACAAAACATCCCACTAGCTCGCAAAAAGTAACTTTACTGTATTACGTTATTAACATGGGGAACAAGACAAAATGACCACAAACAGTGTTTCTCAAGATAGAATTTGGAACAACCCTGCTTACCGAGCGGTATTTTTCCAAGTTTTCATCTTGTCATTAATTATTTCAGGGGCTTGGTGGCTATTTTCCACGACACTTAATAATTTGGATAACCGTGGTATTACCACAGGATTTGATTTTCTAAAAAGAGTGGCAGGATTTGAAATTTCCTTCACTATGATTCCCTTTGACTCAACACAAAGCAACTGGCGTGTCTTTTTTATTGGTTTACTCAATACGTTACTCGTTTCTTTTTTAGGTATTTTCTTTGCTACAATTATCGGTGTCGTCATGGGCGTTGCCAGACTCTCTAAAAACTGGATTGTTGCAAAAATTGCCACTGTTTACATTGAGCTCTTTAGAAACATCCCATTATTATTACAAATTTTTTTCTGGTACTTTGCGGTATTGGGTGCTTTGCCAAGTATTCGCCAAGCCATGAAAAATGGTTGGCTAAACGATACAGTTTTCTTAAGTAATCGCGGCATTACCATGCCAAGCCCCATTTTTGAAAATCATGCAATTTGGATTTTAGTTGCTTTATTTGTGGCAATTGGTACCGTCATTCTGTATCGCCGTATGGCCAAACGCAAACAAACAGAAACAGGACAGCAATCACCTGTTTTACTGGTTTCTTTGGGCTTGCTTATCGGACTACCTGTCTTAGCAGCCATTGTCACAGGTTTTCCAATTAATTTTGACTATCCTGTACCAGGACGCTTTAATATGAAAGGTGGTATGACCATCATTCCAGAATTTTTAGCTTTGTTATTTGCTTTATCTATTTATACAGGGGCATTTATTGCCGAAATCGTACGTGCAGGTATTAGTTCTGTCAGCCATGGCCAAACTGAGGCAGCACATTCCTTGGCACTAAGACCCTCGCAAACCTTACGCTTAGTGATTATTCCACAGGCTTTACGCGTTATCATTCCGCCACTAGCCAGCCAGTACTTAAACTTAGCGAAAAACTCTTCATTAGCAGCAGCCATTGCTTACCCTGAATTGGTTTCTGTGTTTACTGGAACGGTACTCAACAATAGTGGACAAGCATTAGAATGTGTCGCTTTAACGATGCTAGCGTACTTAAGCATTTCCTTGTCCATTGCAGCCTTCATGAACTGGTATAACAAACGTATCGCCTTGGTGGAGAGATAATCATGACTCAAACTTCTCATAATACTTCAATGTATAAGAAAACCTATGCCCCTGGGGAACACCCTAGCCTGCCCGCCCCCATTGGCGAAACCGGGCTACTTAGTTGGCTAAAGAAGAATTTATTCTCTTCCGTTAATAATAGTATTTTTACCATTTTATCAATTGCCTTGCTCGCCTATATTATTCCGCCATTACTAGACTGGGCAATTTTTAAGGCTTCTTGGGGCGGCAATGACCCTGCCAGCTGCCAAGTTGAGGGAACGGGAGCGTGCTGGACATTTATCAACGCTCGCTTCGAACAGTTTATTTATGGTTTTTATCCTGATAGTGAAAAATGGCGAGCGAATGTTCTCTTTGTGTTATTCTTTACACTAATCGCCTATTTAATTATCCCCAATACACCTAAGAAAGGCATTGTTGGTGTCTTTACCATTATTGGTTTACCCATTATTGCTTATATTCTATTGGCTGGTGGCTACTTTGGTTTAGCGGTTGTCCCGACTTCTAATTGGGGTGGTTTACTACTAACCATCGTTATTTCTTTTGTCGGTATTGTTGCCTCTCTACCTTTGGGAATTATTCTCGCTTTGGGACGACGCTCAGAAATGCCCATAGTTAAATCCGTCTGTATCATTTTTATTGAGTTATGGCGAGGCGTGCCACTCATCACCGTGTTATTTATGTCTTCGGTCATGTTCCCACTATTTTTACCCGATGGCGTTAACCTGGATAAACTGTTGAGAGCACTCATTGGTATCGCCCTATTCTCATCTGCCTATATGGCTGAGGTTATCCGTGGCGGACTACAAGCAATCCCTAAAGGCCAAACCGAAGCCGCACAATCACTGGGGCTAAGTTACTGGAAAACCATGGGCTTTATTGTCTTACCTCAGGCATTAAAAGTTGTCATCCCAGGCATTGTGAATACTTTCATCGGGTTATTCAAAGACACGACATTGGTATTGATTATTGGTTTGTTTGATTTCTTAGGTATTATCCAAGCCGCTTCTCAAGACCCTAAATGGCTAGGTTACCACACTGAGGGTTACGTCTTTGCCGCATTGGTTTACTTTATTTTCTGCTTTGGCATGTCTCGTTACTCCATGTATTTAGAAAATAAATTACATACAGGGCACAAACGCTAGTTTTAGCTTTGATAAAACAGACAAAATAGACAATATATACACAAACAATTTGATTAGGAAATATTTATGACAAATTCTACACCAATCATTCAGATGCAAGCTGTCAACAAATGGTATGGTAGTTTCCATGTCCTTAAAAACATTAACTTGGACGTTCAAAAAGGTGAGCGCATCGTTATTTGTGGACCTTCTGGCTCCGGAAAATCGACAATGATTCGCTGCATCAACCACCTTGAAGAACATCAAAAGGGTAAAATCATTGTTGACGGTATAGAGTTAACCAATGACATCAAAAAGATTGACCAAATTCGTCGCAATGTTGGCATGGTTTTTCAGCACTTCAATCTATTTCCGCACCTAACGGTTTTGCAAAACCTAACGCTTGCACCAATTTGGGTGAGCAAAAAACCCAAAAAAGAAGCTGAAGCTATCGCAATGCAATACCTAGAGCGTGTAAAAATCCCTGAGCAAGCCAATAAATACCCAGGACAGTTATCAGGTGGTCAGCAACAACGTGTTGCCATTGCACGTTCCCTATGCATGGAAGCAAAAATCATGCTATTTGATGAGCCAACTTCTGCCTTAGACCCAGAAATGATTAACGAAGTTTTAGAAACGATGAAAGATTTGGCAGAGGAAGGTATGACTATGCTTTGCGTTACTCACGAAATGGGCTTTGCCAGAGCCGTTGCCGATCGTGTCATTTTTATGGACAGAGGCGAAATTATCGAAGAAAACAACCCAATTGACTTCTTTGAGAACCCACAAAATGAAAGAACACAGCAATTCTTAAGTCAAATTAACACAGCTTTTTAGTCTATAGTAAAATACCTTAACTTTTGCTACAGCGTTGCGTCGTTTCGTCGTATTCTTATACTGTATTCGACTGAAAGCCTTGTATCAAAAATTAAGTTATTTGACTATATCTCTAGATTTTTGAAAAACACTTAATGCTTATTTTTCTGTGCTATAATCAAAGTTACCAACATGTTCAGACCGTCTTAAATTGGGTGGAATTCTTTATTGTTCTTGCTGTTGAAGATAGTAGAAATGTTGGTAACCCAAAAACCATTAACACAGGATAAAATAATGAAAAAAACACTTATCGCAGTTGCTACAGCAGCTATTTTAGGTACTGGTGCTTATTATGGCATTAGTAAGGGAGCTAATAATGTTGTTGAAGAACAGCTAACGACATTTATTAACACAAATAAAAACAAGCCCATTCGAATCAAGCAGTTAGAAATGGCTGCCCCTGTCCAAAGTGCCAATTTAACAATAACGAGTGTCGAAGAGAACAAAGTTCGCAGTATTTTTTCATTAAAACTAGCAGGTGAAACAGAAGCTTTAGAAATACCGCTAAATAGTGAAATTATTCGAGGAGAAACAGAGTATAACGGCAAGTCTTATGGATTTGGTAAAATTGTCACTCACCCTGACCTTAGTCAATTTAAGGAATTACCCGAAGGCATCAATAATGAGACACTAACAAGTACGCAGTATATTGCCTTGGACGGTGAAATCACATCAGTTGATAGTATTGAATCCATCACACTGAAAGACGATTCAGACAAATCAGCTATCAATTTTGGCGGATTAGTTGCTACGACAAGTTTCTCAGCCTTAAATTCTTCGGAAATAGATAGTCAAATCAATATGAAAAAGTTATTGATTTCTGACTATCTAAAAGCAGAAGACCTTGAAGTTTCTCCTATCAATCTGACAATCAAGATTGATGACAAAGGTAATTATGTAGGCAATTCTGAAGCTTTTTCGCTTCAACTCATTAATCAAAAAAGCAAACAAGCTGAAACCAATATAAAAGTGAGCACAGGTGACTATACTGGTTCTTATCACTATATTGATGGGCTAACGCCACCGATTAGTCATGGTAAAGCCAAATTTGAAAACGTCGTTATCGATAATGTAATGAGTGGTGAAAACCAGTTAAATAACATCGAATTCGTTGGCGGACTCTATGAAGCTGATAACAATCTGCTCGATATAAAAGGTAGCTTCTCTACCGAGGTTGATGCTGAAAAATTCAAAGCCAGCAAATTGAGCCAGTTAACTAAAAAAGTTAATGTTGTTCCTACATTCTTTGGCATAGAATATAGCTTATCTAACTTTAACCACGACTTCATTAACACGTACTATGAAGCCATTAGCAATTTAAAATCAGGAGCGGAAGAAATCCCACAGGAAACAACTGATCAATTGATTAGTAACTTCCAAAAATCTGACGGCAGTTTCTCATTAGCCGCTGATGTTAAGACAGAAGACGGAGACATTGATGCCAATATGAGTTTGGCACTTAGCGAAAAAGGCAAACAGCTTTCTCCTCAAGAACTTTCTACTGCAATCAAAAAAGGTTCTCCGGCAAGCCTTAACTTACTAAAAGCCGAAGCACACGCTAAGATTGATAGTAAGTTAGCGGATAAAACCGAGCTTTCAATGATGCTACAGATGATGTTAGGCATTCAACCTAAAGACAATCAGTACGTTATCGATGCTGAGGTTAAGGATGGACACGTTAATGTCAATGGGCAACCAATGATGTAAATACAGGCTCCACTGTAAAATAAAAAAACTCGAAATGGGTAAGTTCCATTTCGAGTTTTTTATTGGGTTGAATTTTCAGTACCCTCAGAATGACGGTACTTAATAGTGAAATAACTTAACTTCTGCTACGGCGTTATGCCATCTCGCCGTATACTCATACTGTCTTCGGCGGCAAACTTTTGTATCAAAAATTAATTTATTTCACAATATTTCAGATTGTTAATCATTAATAAGTAAAAGTTGCTTAGCAAACTTCAACTCGCCTTTTTGAAACGCATCAAACTGTTTCTTTAATTCTTTAAAAACTTCTTCTTCCGTTTCTGGCTGCTTACCGTCTTTATTGAGGACCATGCGCCCCGATTGTGCCAAAAGATCTCTCACTCTTGTGATAATTTCGTTTTCTTCCTTATAGCCTTCTGTGTAAGCACATAAAAAGATTTGTTTAATCACACTCATTACAACTGCACCACCCGTTAATGGGCTAACCAGTACATAAATTTTGGCATCTGCCAAATTTTGTTTGAGTAGATACTTATTCAAAGTCTGGCAGCGAGTTTTTACTTGCTCAATGACCTCATCATCCTGAACCAGATGAATAACGTCTTTAGCTTGTAGAATAGCTAATGCACGAAACAGCTGCTCATTAGAAATGTTTTTTTCTTTGGTGACTTTCTGTATTGACTTAACGCTATGGATTTTATTATCTGACAAGCAGTCAATAATAGGTTCAAAAACCTCTTTGTGCAAACCAATTTCACCAAGTAATCCTTTAATTGTAAAGTCAATCGACTTGTCTGAGCAAAGCTTGCTTAGGTTGGATTAAAATCTGCCCCATATCATTTTACATTAGAGACACAAGCATGAGCATTAATAAACATACCCTGACCATAACCTAACTCACAAGCATTCATGGTTTTGGGTGGCACCAAACCTTCTAACAATAATGGTACAACACAATAACTTGGACTTAACTTTTATAGTAGCCGTACGTATACCCAATATTACTACTATAACCCACCGACCAGTTTGGCATAACACCACCCTTGCGATTTTACAGTAAAAATTGCATCACATAGACTTAATTTTTCATGAAATTAAAAACCAATCATTTTCACAATCATTTCAATAAATTTATTTAGCGTGTTTTATGCAATATTTTGCATAAGGAACTGCTTGCAATCGTTTACTCTCAATTTCTTCTTCACATTCTAGACATTCGCCATAATTACCATTTTCAATACGTAACAAGGCATTATTCACCTCAACAAGCTCTTGTTGAGCTTCAAAACGCAAATTGTGACGCATATCATTTTCTTGATAAGAAATTGCTTGGTCATCCCAATGTTCATTCAAATCATCTTGCGGATGCTGAGTGTGTTCTTCAATTTTATCAATACGAGTCTGTAACTCTTTCTGTAATGATAATAGTGATTGTTTTGCTTGCTCTAAATTAATAGCCATAGTTTCCTCTACTTTTTGTTTTCTAATTTATTTCCGTAACTTTTAAAAATTTCGATAATAGTCACCAAAAAAGCAAATAAATTACATTATGCATAATATCGCTACTTGTAAATTATTTTTTGCCTTCCATAACACGACTTTTCAATATTTCCTCCCTATAATATACCCATCTTAATGAGATAACAAACCACTCTGCAAGATAAGCAACTTATATTTCGACCTTGAGCTAATCCACAAATAAGAACGAGATTAGCTTCTCACATAATTTTACAAATAAGCTGTTTTGATTTCCAAGTATTTACGATAAATTTCATCAAGGTATAAAAAGCACATAATTGAGTACCTAATTACTTTTTGATAGTATTGCTTCCATATTGCTATTGGCCAGACTACATAGTAGTCACGCTGAAATAGGATTTTTATTTTGTAGAACATACCTCGACATTGAAGAAGAAACTGGAGGTACGATGCTGATAATCTTGTGTTATATGGTGAAATAAATTAGTTTTTGACACAAGGCTTGCCGTCGCAGACAGTATTCTAATACGGCAAGACGGCGTAACGCTATAAAATATTTCACTATAAAAAAAGAGACATCACTTTTACTTTACACTAATAACAAGACAATAAAAGCTCGCCAAAGCGAGCCTTTATGGTTTTATAAATCACCCAATTGGTGATGAATCAACTTTCTAATATCAGCAACAAATCACCAATATTAATACGTGAGCCTTCTGAAACGACGACTTCTTTGACAAACCCGTCGGTTTCGGCATTGAGAGTTGTCTCCATTTTCATGGCTTCAATCGATAGTAATTTTTGTCCTTTTTTAACAATATCACCCGACTTAACCGCAACACTGACCACCATACCCGGCATAGTAGCACCGATATGAGCGTTGTCATCAGCGTCTGCTTTTCTCACGCCAGTGTTTTCACCCACTAACGATCTGTCAACAACGGTCACTTCGCGAGGTTGAGCATTTAGCTCAAAGAACACCGTTCTCGTACCATCTTCATGCGGCTCACCCGTTGCCAAATATTTAATCACCATCGTCTTGCCTTTTCCGAGGGAAACGCTAATCTCTTCACCAACTTTTAACCCGTGGAAATAGGCATAAGTTGGCAATCCCTTAGTCCCTCTAAATTTTTGACGATGTGCAACGTAGTCTTGGTAAACCTTAGGATAGAGAACCATCGATAATTGCGTCTGAGGATTATTGTTGCCACCCAGTTTTTCAATTTGCTTGCCCACCTCATCAAAATCAACTGCTGGCAAACTATCCCCTGCTCTACCGACAACTTCTTTTGTATGACGCAAGACATTCTTCTTAACAGCTTCAGGGAAACCACCATAAGGTTGTCCCATACGACCGCTAATCAAATCTAAAACAGACTCTGGGTAAGCATGGTCGCGTTTTTCATCTAAAATATCAGCAGAAGTCAGATTGTTCGCCACCATAAATAACGCCATATCACCCACGGCTTTGGAGCTTGGTGTGACTTTGACAATATCACCAAACAATTGATTCACTTCTGCGTAAACTTCACACACGCGACTCCACTGCGAAGACAATCCCAAAGCACGTGCTTGTGCCAATAAATTGGTATATTGTCCGCCAGGCATTTCGTGTGCGTACAAATCAGAAGTCGCTGGTAAAGTTTCACTCTCAAATGCACTGTAATATTCTCTGGTCAGGCGCCAGTAATCTGACAGTTCATCAATGGCTTTAGGATTTAACGCCGAAGCTCTGTCAGAAAAGCGAATAGACTCTAAAATTGTATTCATATTCGGCTGAGAAGTTCCACCCGACAGTGATGCCAAAGACATATCGGCAATATCCACACCTGCATCAGCTGCCGCTATCACAGATGCCGCACTCATACCTGAAGTATCGTGCGTATGGAAATGAATAGGCAAACCTACTTCTTGTTTTAACGCTGTCACTAATTGATGAATGGCTTTAGGTTTACACAATCCGGCCATATCTTTGACGGCAATAATATGAGCACCCATTTTTTCCAAACGTTTACCCATTTCAACGTAATATTTCAGATCGTATTTGGTTTTGCTAGGATCTAGTAAATCACCAGAATAACAAATTGTAGCTTCACAAATTGCACCGTATTCATTGGCTGCATCCATTGCCACTTGCATGTTATCGGTCCAATTCAGGGCATCAAAAATACGGAAAACATCAATACCTGCCGCTGCAGACTCTTTGACGAATTGTCTCACCACATTATCAGGGTAGTTAGCATAGCCAACAGCACTAGATGCTCTCAACAACATTTGGAACAAAATATTTGGCACTTTTTCACGCATTTGCTCCAAGCGTTCCCACGGAGACTCTTTTAAGAAACGCATAGACGTATCAAAAGTCGCACCACCCCACATTTCTAAAGAGAAAAATTGTGGTGTATTTTGTCGATAGGCATCGGCAATATTGAGCATGTCTTGGGTTCGCATACGCGTTGCCAATAGCGACTGATGCGCATCACGCATGGTCGTATCAGTGACAAACAGTTCTTTCTGTTGCAAAATCCATTGAGAAAACTTTTCAGCTCCCATGGATTTAAAGGTATCACGTAAGCCCTGGCTATCCGCACTGTAATCAACGGATGGCAAAGGCACAGCTGTGCGACGAACCGCTTCAGGACGACCAATCACCGTTTCATTGCCATTGACAATGACATCCGCCAAATAATTCAAAACGCCGGAGGCACGGTTTTTCGCTTCTTTAAACTCAAATAGCGACGGTGTTGTATCGATAAATCGCGTTGTCGCATCCCCTTTAATAAAGGTTTGTGTGCCAATGAGATTTTCTAAGAATAGGATATTGGTTTTGACACCTCGAACCCGAAACTCTCGCAAGGCACGACCCATACGCTTAGTCGCCTCTGGGAAAGTTCTCGCTCTGGCAGTAACTTTTACCAACATCGAGTCATAAAATGGACTAACAATCGCACCAGAGTAAGCAGAGCCTGCATCTAAACGAATACCAGCCCCAACTGCCGAACGATAATGCGTGATTTTGCCATAGTCGGGCATAAAGTTATTGCTCGCATCTTCGGTTGTGATACGACATTGCAAAGCAAATCCCAAGCAGTGAACATCATCTTGAGATTTAATGCCAATCTGCTCATCATCTAAGCGGCAACCATCAGCAATCAAAATTTGTGACTTAACCAAATCAACGGCAGTCACTTCTTCCGTTACCGTGTGCTCAACCTGAATACGAGGATTCACTTCGATAAAGTAAAATTTATTTGCATCATCATCGAGTAGGAACTCAACCGTGCCAGCATTGACGTAGTTGGATTCTTTACCAATTTTCACCGCCGCCTCACAAATTTCCTCGCGTATTTCTGGCGATAACTTAGGGCTAGGTGCGATTTCTATAACCTTTTGATGACGGCGTTGTAGCGAACAATCACGCTCGTATAAGTGAACCAAATTGCCTTCATTGTCACCTAACAACTGTACTTCAATGTGTTTGGCTCGCGTAATGAATTTTTCAATAAAGACTTCATCACTGCCAAAGGCTGACAAAGATTCACTGCGTGCAGCCTCAAAAGCACTCGCCAAACTTTCAGCTGACTCGATGACGCGCATACCACGACCGCCACCACCGTGAGCAGCTTTCAAAATAACGGGATAGCCTAAATCATCAGCAATTTGCTGAGCTTCTTCTACTGTCTGAATCGGGTCATCAGAACCACCTAAGACTGGGACGCCTGCTTTAATCGCCAAATGTCTAGCCTTAACCTTATCACCCAAACCATCTAAGGTTTCATTGCTCGGGCCAATAAAAATAATGCCCTCTTCGCGACAACGTCTGGCAAATTCTACGTTTTCAGATAAAAAACCATATCCAGGGTGAATTGCATCAACATCATTTTCCTTGGCAACGCGAATAATCTCCTCGACGTTCAAATAACTCTTAATCGGTTCGCCTTCAACGCCGACTTGGTAAGTCTCATCTGCTTTAAATCGATGTAAACAAAATCTATCTTCCGCTGCGTAAATAGCAACGGTACGAATACCTAATTCCGTTGCCGCACGAAAAACGCGAATGGCAATTTCACTGCGGTTAGCAACTAATAATTTTTTAATTTTTTTCATAACAACTTATCCTTTTATGTGACCTTTATCAGGCAAAGATAGATGGCAAACCGCAATCTGTCAAGCAATATAGTAATATTACTTATAAAATATAGTAAACTCTAAATTTGCTAACAACAAAACGACAAAACAAAGCGTTAGCCCGTCATTTTCTTGATAATTTATTCAAAATAAAAGTTATCGTTGCATTGAATATTTTTCGACACTCAATGTATTTTGGTACCGTCATTCTGTCAGTGGCTTTCACTGGGTTTCGTTATCGCTCTACGCCAGCCTACTGATTTTCTTAAAACCACAGAATGACGGTACTACTTTCAATCTTTTCTCAAAAATTCATCCGTGATTGAGTAAAAACAAGCAACAAGGAAAATAGGAAAAGCCCATTTTTTCCGTTACAATAACTCCCATGAAAAATAAAAATACACACGTTTTATTAGTTAACTTGGGCTCACCTGATGACACCTCTATTCCAGCTGTTCGTCGTTACTTAGCCGAGTTTTTATCCGATAAACGCGTGATTGACTTGCCTCGTTGGAAATGGATGCCAATATTGCATGGCATTATTTTACGTTTTCGACCCAAGAAAACAGCAGAAGCCTATAAAAGCATCTGGACAGAGGCTGGTTCGCCCTTGGTCGTCACCACACAAAAACAGGCAAAAAAATTAAGTGACAGACTGAGTTCTGACGGCATTCAAGTTCATTACGCGATGCGTTACGGCAATCCGTCTATTGAAAATGTTATCGACAAAATCAGTACGCAAGGTTGCGAACATTTATTGGTTTTCCCTCTTTACCCCCAGTATTCTCGTCCCACTGTTGAAACTGTGCGAGATAAAGTCAAATGGGTACTCGCCAAAAAAAATTATCATTTTAGCGTTGATTATATTGAACACTATTATGAACGCCAAGACTATATTAACGCCTTAGCAGACAGCATTCGCAGATTCCAAGCACAACACGAACGCCCCGAAAAACTCATTTTTTCCTACCACGGCATGCCCGTTCGATATATCGACGATGGGGACATTTACTACGAACACTGTAAAGAAACCACCAGAATGACGGTACAAAATCTGGGCTTATCCGAAGAAGATTACCTAATGACTTTTCAATCGCGATTTGGACGCGAAGAGTGGATAAAACCTTACACAGACAACACACTAAAAGCACTGGCACAAAACGGTACGAAAAGCGTTCATATTTTATCGCCTGCTTTTTCGGCAGATTGTTTAGAAACACTAGAAGAATTAGAGGTAGAAAACCGTGAATACTTCAAAGAAAACGGCGGAGAAATCTACCGCTATATCCCCGCACTCAATGACGACGAGCAACATATTGACGTCCTCGAATCTATTATCCGAGAGCGACTTACCGACAAGCACAGCAACACTTAATCGTCGAAAAATTCTCATTACAGGTTGTTCTAGTGGTATTGGCTACTACGCTGCCAAACAATTACATCGCGATGGCCATATTGTCGTTGCCGCTTGTCGCCAAGCCTGTGATGTTGAACGCCTCATTAACGAAGGCTTACACAGCGTACAAATCGATTTAGATGACAGTGGTTCTATTGCCGAAGGCATTGCCAACACACTCACCATTACTAACGGCGAACTCGATGTATTAATTAATAACGGAGCTTATGGACAACCAGGTGCCGTTGAAGATTTATCCCGCAGCGTTTTGGAAAAACAATTTTCTAGCAACGTCTTTGGCACGCACGAACTCACTTGCAAACTCATCAAAACCTTACTGGCCTCAGAAAATCCTAGAATTATTCAAATCAGTTCTGTACTGGGATTGATTTCTCTGCGTTATCGCGGTGCTTATGTTGCCTCAAAGTTTGCTTTAGAAGGACTCACCGACACCCTGCGTTTAGAATTAGATGACACCAAAATTCAAGTGAGTTTAATTGAGCCTGGACCAATTGTTTCGCACTTCCGAAAAAATGCTCAAGCGGCTTTTTTACAAAACATTGATATAAAACGTTCGCGTCATGTCGATAGGTACAAGCGAGCCATGCAGCGTTTTGACAGTGAAAAAAAACAGCCTTTCACTTTATCAGAAGATGCTGTGTACAAAAAAATCAACCACGCAATTACAGCTAAAAAAGCCAAACCGCGTTATTATGTCACCAAGCCAACTTATCTATTTGGAATACTGAAACGGTTACTGTCAACACGTTACTTAGATAAAATTTTATTAAAAATATCTGATGGCGAAGACAAGCGTTTTGACGAAAAATAATGCCAACAATTAGCGTAACACAACAACATTGACAATCATGACAAAAATAAAAACAACATCACAGTTCACACTTAAAGAAAGCCTGTCCGAAAAAAGTTTTTGGATTATGCTCTTTTTGGGTTTTTCTGCTGGATTACCCATCTTACTGGTCTTCGGCACTTTGGGTGTTTGGCTCAACGAAGCAGGTGTCAGTAAATCAACAATCACCTACTTCAGTTGGGCAGGATTGGGCTATGGTTTTAAATTTATTTGGGCCCCATTGATTGACCACTCTCGCCTCCCCTTTTTGACCAAATGGTTTGGCAAACGTCGTGCATGGCTACTGTTGTGTCAAGTTTTACTCTTACTCATTATGGCTGGCATGGCAATGACTGACCCGATTGGCAGTGAGTACAGCTTAACCATCATGGCTCTGTTTGCTGTTGCTTTAGGCTTTACCTCAGCCAGCCAAGATATTGTTATCGACGCTTATCGTATTGAAAAAACGCCTGAGCATTTAATGGGGCTTTCTGCTTCCTCTTATATTTTTGGTTACCGTGTTGCAATGATTGTCGCGAGTACGTTCGCTCTCATCATCTCTGAAAAAATGGGTTCTGTCTTGGGGCATTATGATTATAGTGCTTGGCAAAAAACTTACTTTATCATGGCGGCATTTATGTTGGTTGGTTTGATTACTACGCTAATCATCTCAGAGCCTGAAAAAGAAAAACAAGCTATGGACAGCCACGGGTCAAAACAGTTGCTACTACTGTTTATCGCTATGGTAATTCCCTTTATCTTAACCTATAGCTATTGGCAACCAACGGTAACTTATTTATTCAATTTGCCCGAAAAACTCTCTCAACTCAGTCCGCTAGGGAAATTTATTTTCTCCGCCAGCCGCATGTTACTGGCAATTGCCAGCAGTTTTGTGGTGGCAAAGTTACTGGTCAAAACACAAGTCATTGAAACCCGAGTTGCCCTCAACTCGTATTGGTCACCCATTAAAGAGTTTGTCCAACGCTATCCACTCAAATTGGTCATTATGATTTTATTGCTCATTGGTTTTTATCGCGTTTCCGATATGGTTTTGGGTGTTATTGCCAATGTTTTTTACCAAGACATTGGCTTTAGCAAGGAACAAATCGGCTATATTTCCAAATTTTTTGGCTTGGCAATGACTATTTTCGGTAGTTTCTTGGGCGGTTTTATGATTGCTCGCCTAGGCACTATGCAAATGATGATGCTGGGGGCTATTTTGGCGGCAGCAACCAATTTACTTTTCATTTTATTAGCAGCAATGGGCAAAACAACCGCGATGTTATTTATTGTGATTTGTGCCGATAACCTCGCTGCTGGCATTGCTAATATTGCTTTTGTGACGTTCTTATCTCGTTTGAGTAATATTGAGTTTACCGCGATGCAATATGCCATCTTTAGCTCCTTAATGGCATTGCTACCGCGACTCATCGGTGGCTATTCAGGCTCGATTGTCGAAGCAAGCAATTACTCAACCTTTTTCCTAATCACAACCTTAATGGGTATACCTGTGATTTTATTGGTCTGGTGGGTGAGTAAACGATTGACGCTAGACGAAGATAAGGCATAATATAGCAAAGTCAATTAATTCCTATTACGACATTACATTGTCTCGCCGTAACGGAAGTTGATTCACCTCACTAATAATCGTGAAAAAACAAAATAGATAAAAAGAATAAACCATGAATATCATCAAAAAATTTGGACTCAAACTACCTATTTTCCAAGCCCCTTTAGAAGGCTACCCAAACCAAGCAAAACTCGTTGCAGAAACAAGTAATAACGGTGCATTGGGAATTTATAGTGCCAATTACCAAACGCTAGAAGAAATAGAAAATAATTTAAAACAAATTAATGAGATGACGGACAGCCCGTTTGCCGTCCTTTTTGATGTTCGCAGTGGTGATGACAATTTAGAATTAACCGAACGAGCACAAGCAAGCCAATATCTGGACGCTGCTTACAAAGACCTAAAAGTCGATGCCAGTGACGAGATTCCCCTACCCTCAAAAACCAAAATTATTGGCCAATTGCTAAAAGCCAAACCTGCCGCAGTGATTTTCCAAAACGGACTGCCCAGCGATGCCGTTATCGAACAATTCAAAGATGCCGACATTGTCACAATGGCAATTGCCAGTAATTCACTAGAAGTTGTCGTTGCCGACAAACTCGTTGATTGCATTATTTTGCAAGGGCAAGAGGCAGCAGGTGTTCAGTCGCAATTTAACAATGACTTAAACATAGATCGCTACCCAGTTAACACGCTACTACTGCATGCACTAGACATCACAGAAAAGCCATTGATTACCTGGGGAGAATATCAATATCCGCAAAATATTGTCGGTGCATTAATCAATGGTGCGTCTTCCGTTATCATTGATACGGTCTTTTGGACAACACAAGAATCCCCTGCTCCTAACGGTTATCGAAAAGCACTAGCAGAACACAACGAAATGCTAACGACGGAAACCGCTGTCTGGACTGGCTACTCAAGTCTTTGCCTACAAAACAAGCTAACTAAATTAGCAAAAATTCAAGACAAACTACTTCCACCGCAAAAACAACAGCGTTTGCTGCAACCTATCATCCGAGCGGCAATCGCACAGGATAATACCGATTATTTACCTTTATGGGCTGGCTATTTTTCTGTCACTACGAAGAAAACCGTTGCCGAACTTTGCGAAAAGTACCAAAGAAAACTTGATGATATTATGGACTAAAGGCTTTTGGTACCGTCATTCTGAACTGCCCCCCAAAAGTTGGACACAATTTTCGGGGTTTGAATATGAGCAAATATGATGCAAGTTTTAAGTTATCGGTAGTTAACTATTATAGTGAGACGGGTAATGGTTACCGCAAGGCAGGCAAGCATTTTGGAATTGACAGAAGTCAAGTTAGGGACTGGGTCGTTTTTTACGAGCGGCATGGAGAAAAAGGTCTATGCGACTGGGTCGTTTTTTACGAGCGGCATGGAGAAAAAGGTCTATGCAATCGGAAATTGCGTCCAAGGCACTCGTTGGAAGTAAAACGCAAACTTGTTAAAACCGTGTTATCGGGTCAGTCTATTCGTTCAGTTGCTTATGCCAACGACATATCGTGTAGTTGTTTGCACAGATGGCTGAAGGAATATCACGAATATGGTCTTGACGGTTTAAAAAGCAAGCTAGTTGTTTGCACAGATGGCTGAAGGAGTATCACGAATATGGTCTTGACGGTTTAAAAAGCAAGCAGGATAGAAAGGTAATGAAAAAGCCAATAAAGAAACACACCTCGTCAAAAAAAGTCAAAATGGATAAAGAGACAAAAGCATTGTTAGAAGAGCTTGAGTATCTACGAAGCCAAGAGAAAACAAGGGTCGTAAATGAATTAAGGCATAGGTATCGTTTATCTACTTTACTCAAGGTGGCAGGCTTAGCTCGCAGTAGTTTTTATTATCATCTTAGAAAAGCAAAGACTGATAAATATACTGATATAAAAGCGAAGATACGAATGATCTATAATAAACATAAAGGTTGTTATGGCTACCGTAGAATAACAATTGTTTTAAGACAAATGGGTTGTCAGATTAATCATAAAACCGTTTTGCGTCTGATGCGTAGTATGTCTTTAAAATCTATTGTCCGTCCTAAAAAGTACCGTTCTTATAGGATAACCGAAGGGCGTATTGCCCCCAACATTATCCAGCGAGATTTTAGGTGCAACAAACCTAACCAAAAATGGGTAACTGACGTGACAGAGTTTAAAGTGGCTAATAAAAAACTATACCTATCACCAATAATGGATTTATTTAATCGAGAAATCATTAGCTACCAGATAGAAGAGAAGCCGACCTTTCAGTTGGTA
>PDWI01003313.1_pt1 | contig 22830 bp, 15 predicted proteins | sample 1430891 | NCBI WGS metagenome assembly PDWI01 (sample SAMN01162508, study PRJNA174530) | Oral metagenome, whole genome shotgun sequencing project. | biome: Marine environment; feature: Marine mammal; material: Swab sample of the gingival sulcus; isolation source: swab sample of gingival sulcus... | reverse complement strand
GTAGCAATTTATGCCAAAAGGATCAGGGGAAAAATGGCCGACTTCATTATTCGAAACCAGGTAGTGAATCCTGAAAAGCTCAAAGAATTTGATCTGGACGGCTATCGATATAATGAGGAATTTTCAAAACCAAAGGAGTTTGTTTTCACCAGAAATCATCTCTAGTCAAAGGAAAATGAAAAGATGACCCGATAGAAATGGCACTCGTTTCTTACGTTTTATAAAACCAGTTTCAAGACGGCAAAGCCTCCTATCAGCAGGAGCATAAAAACAACAGACAAGATGTTAAAGTATTTGTCGATAAACGCTTTTACCGGGGCACCAAATTTCCAGATAAAGGCTGCGACCAGAAAAAAACGTCCGGCTCGTGCAAACAAGGAAACCACCATAAAGGTTACAAAGTCAATCTTAAAAAAGCCTGCCGAGATGGTAAACAGTTTATAGGGAAGAGGAGTAAAGCCGGCGGCACCAACCGCCCAGGCACCATATTCCTGATAGAGTTCCTGCACTCGCTGGTATTTCCCTGCAAGGTGGTACCAGTCGAGAATGGCCTGGCCGACACTGTCCATAAACCATACACCAAGCCCGTAGCCAAAGGCGCCGCCAAGTACCGAACCCAGGGTACAAACAGCTGCATACTTAAAAGACCTGGTCGGCACACTGACACACAGGGCAATCAAAAACACATCTGGTGGAATTGGAAAAAAGGAAGATTCAACAAAGGCTACCAGAAACAAAACCCATAAACCATAGGGGGTAGCAATCCACCTCATACAGGTATCGTACATCCTTTTGAGAAGGTTCGTTTTTTTCACCACTTTAGTCTGCCCAGCCATGTTCACCTATCAAATTCACAAAACGAACGCCTTGTAGTTCTTCCTTTTCAACCTCACCATCCTGCTTTCTTATCAGAACAAGATGTTGTGTATTTTTGTCTCCCACAGGAATGATCATCCTGCCATTATCCGCTAATTGCTCTACCAGCGGCTCGGGAACCTTCGGACTGCCAGCGGTAACAATAATGGCATCAAAGGGACCATATTCTTCCCAACCCATCGTCCCATCATCGAGTCTTGCCATGATATTGTAATAACGAAGCCTGGAAAATATTTTTCTGGCTCCCGCCAAAAGGATGTTAATCCGTTCGACGGTATAGACGTGCTGACAAATACGGGACAAAACCGCCGCCTGATATCCCGATCCGGTACCTATCTCAAGAACCTTGTCACTATTTTTTAGTTCAAGGATTTCGGTCATATAGGCGACAACAAACGGCTGTGAAATGGTTTGATCCGCGGCGATGGGAAGGGGATGATCACCATAGGCACGATTTTGCATCGCATCATCAACAAAAAGGTGCCGTGGCACCTCACCCATGGCATCCAGCACCCTGGGATCACGGATTCCCTTGTAGACAAGCTGCTCCTGAACCATTCTGTTCCGAGCAGTAACAAAGCTATCTGCCACGAATTTACCGCGCCTCCTGCCAGGAATAATCCTCGGACCAGTCAAACTCATCGCTGTCAAAAGAGCTATAGTTACAGGATATAACCAAATCTCCCTGCAAGACAATTCGAATCATTCCATATCCTTCAGCGTCAAACAACTCTCCTACCACCGGAGTTCGCTGCATAAGAGACATTTGCTCTTCATAATAAATCCACTCCTGGGTATTTTCTGACAACGCTCGCTGGGCATCCGGTTCTCCGAGGAGAAGCAAAACCTCCTGTCGAGTCGATTTCCCTGACTTTACGAGTGCAGCATCAGAGGCAAGATGCTGAACAGGTGTATTATAGCAACCTGTCAAAACCAATAGAACAACACCTAAAACAAATACATATCGAAACATACCATTCATGTCTTTCTCCTTGAAAAGAGGACAATGCTTTTCTCACATGGCTCTATAGCCTGTGAACAGCTATTTTTCAATATTTATGTGGACAAAGAACGAGAAAGGTTTCCGGCCAGATGCATACCCTGACCGGAAAAACAATGAACAGCCTTATCCCTTCACAGCGCGGGAAAGTATACGATAATTCCTCTCTACCATTGACAATGGGTCAACATTCAGACCGGCCTGCAGCATTGCATTGTCATAGATCTGTTCGACTGCTTCTTTGGCAAAATCCTTATCAGCATCTTTTAAGGTCGCCAATTGCTGTACCAGCGCATTTGCCATGTTTACTTCCAGATTTTTCTTGGAGCTTTCACCACCGAGCACACCTCCGCTCTGTCTGCTGGCAGCAAGAACTCTCTCCATGGTAGAAGTCATGTACCCATCCTGATTAACAATCATCGCCGGAGAATCTACAAGACGTTTGGATTCTATAACTTCGCCAACCCTGTCGCCCAAAACCTCTTTCATCCATTTTAACAGTTCGCCAGCATTTTCAGAATCAAGACCATCCTTTTTGTCCTGCTCTTCATCAGCAGATGTTGGCAGATTCAGGTCAGCACGGTCTGCTGAAACCAATTTTTTACCATCAAATTCAGCAAGATGGCTTAACACAAAATCATCAATCGGTTCAAGGGTATAGATAATTTCAATATCATTCTTCTTGAACATCTCAATATATGGCCCTGACTCAACAGCGGCACGGTTTGGTCCGTTAATGTAGTAGATTTCTTCCTGATCCGGTCCCATTCTCAAGACATAATCGGCAAGAGAGATAGGTTTCTCCGGCTCTGATTTGGAAGATTCAAATCGCACCAGTTTACCAAGTTCTTCCTTAAATTCAAAATCAGAGGTAATCCCTTCCTTGATGTAGATACCAAAGGTCTTCCAGAATTCAAGATAGGTATCATTATCCTTTTTGGCCTGCTCATCAAGATATTTCAGAAACCTTTTGGTGATAACCCGGCGAATTTTTGCAACCAGGGCATTATCCTGCAAAGCCTGACGCGAAATATTCAGAGGCAGATCTTCGCTGTCAACCACACCCTTTAAGAACCTGAGCCATTCGGGCAGAATGCTCTCTGAATGTTGATCAATAAGAATCCTCTGGCAATAAAGATTGACGCCCGGATCAACCCGCCCAAAGCCCAGTATCTCAAAGTTTTCCTTTGGTACAAACAGCAAGGAGTTGATGGCAAGAGGTGCATCGGCTGAAAAATGAAGCCTGTACAGCGGGTCATCGCTAGAGGTACCGACAAACTTATAGAACTCATTATATTCATCATCGGTAATCTCGTTTTTATTCCTGGTCCACAGTGCCTGAACGGTATTAACCACCTCGTCTTCAACCTTAATCGGGAAGGGAACAAAGGCGGAATACTGTTTGATGATAGACTCAATCTTCCATTTCTGGGCATAATCAGCGGCATCATCTTTTAATTCAACAATAATTTTGGTACCACGGTGCAACCCCGGTTCCTCACTGATAGTAAAACTGCCAGCACCATCGGACTGCCACTGATGTCCTTCGCTGCCATCCCAGGATCGACTCTGGACGGTAACCCTGGAGCCAACCATAAAGGCTGAGTAAAAACCAACCCCAAACTGGCCGATAAGACTGACATCCTTCTGGGCGGCTTCGGCAAGTTCGGTAAGAAAGGTACCCGAACCTGAATGGGCAATAGTGCCAAGGTTTTGTTCCAGCTCTTCTCGTGTCATACCAATTCCGGTATCAACTATGGTCAGCGTCTTCTTCTCCTCATCAAGCTTGATATTGATATCCAGCTCAAGGTGGCTGTCGAAAACGTCCTCTGCGGTCACACTTTCATACCTGAATTTTTCCAGGGCATCTGCCGCATTCGATATTAATTCACGGAGGAAAACATCGCGTTCCGTGTACAAAGAATTAATAACAATATCGAGAAGTTTCTTCGTCTCTGCCTGAAACTCATAGCTTGTTGCTGTCTCACCCATATTTACACCTCAAGATCTTAATAATTTTAACAGTTTTCGATTTAGAACTGATAATTCCTTAAAATTTTGGCGAAATGTTAAGCATACTTTCCCCCCTGTCAAGACTTCGGGTAACCGGTCATTTTTTCACATTTTCACCTTTATTTTATCGATCATTACCCGCGACACAAAGACGTCATGTCAAACGTCACAACAATTTTATGACTGACCTCGTAAAAGAAAAATTCCATTTATTTTTCCAGATGTGGTATGTAAAGGCGTTTGGCAGCGGATCTACCAGAAGCATATAACTAACCTTAACCGTGGAAAGTAAAATCATGACCGAATCATATGATACCATCATTGTCGGAGGAGGACTTTCAGGACTTACTGCAGCGCAAAAGCTCACATTCAAGAACCCGGATCACAACCTGCTCATACTTGAAAAAAGGAGTAGAACCGGGGGCTGCATCCAATCTCATCACCAGCAAAGGTATATTGCAGAAATTGGTCCGCACGGTTTTCTGGATAATTGTCAGGAAAGTAAGGAGTTACTCGCCGAAACAGGGCTTGACAATGAGAGTGTAAAGGCGCCATTGCTGAAATTTGTCCGGTATGTCTACCTGCACGGCAAGCTCAATCTCATCGAACAAACACCATTTAAACTTCTCAAGGCACCTCTCATCCCCTGGAAAGATAAATTCCGGGTTCTCAAAGAACTGGTTCGACCTCCATTGCGGGGAGAACCGACTGTGGCAAAATGGGTGGACTACCGCTTTGGTCCCGCCTTGCTTCCCTACCTGGACGCGGCTCTTACCGGAACCTACGCCGGAGATTTTAACCGGCTCAAAATTGATGCGGTTATGCCTGGGGTGAGAAAAATTGAAAAGGAACACGGCTCGGTTATTCGAGGCTTGCTGACCAATATGTGGAGGGCAAAAAAAAGTGGCAGCAAACAAAAACTCGCCATGCCTGCCATGACCAGTTTTCCGGGAGGCATGCAACGATTAACCGACAAACTGGCAGAACCTTTTCTTGACGCGGGTAAAATAAGAACAGAGACGACTGTCACCAAAATCAGCAAACTGGATGGTGAATGGCAGGTCGAAACCGAGGATGGTCAGTTTTTTCAGAGCAAAAATCTGGTTGTCGCCTTGCCAATCAATGCCTCGCTTGCCCTTCTTCGGGATATCGATCCCGACATGCCGCTTCAGTCAGTTCCTGAACCCAAAATAGCAACGGTTGTTTTTGGCTTTGACAATGGCGCAACCCTACCACCGGGATTTGGTTTTTTAACCCCTGAAGTTGAAAAAAGATTCACCCTCGGAACCCTTTTTTCTTCCAACATGTTCCCCGGACGAGCACCGGAGGGTCATATTGTTTTTGAAACCCTCATCGGCGGACGCAGGCATCCGGAAAGGCTTGAACTCTCCGATGCTGAACTCATAGCCTCAGCCCAGGCAGAGGTCAAGGAAATCCTTAATCTTCCCGGAGAACCAGCGTATACCAAGGTACTGAGATCAGCATGGGGTATCCCTCAACTCGAGGAAAATTATCCAAAACTCCTGGACTGGAAAGAGCAACTGGAAACCAGAGAGGCAGGCCTTTTTGTCTGTGGTTTTGGTTGGGGTGGTATCGGTATCAACGACATGATAAAAAACAGCACCAAGGTCGCCAAAGGCATCCTGGAAGGACGTTCTGAACGACCAGACGTTGAAATGGAAAAGGTGTATTTCTAGTGATGTTACAGCCGTTACCCGCAGCCTTTGCAGATAACGGCTTATAAAAAGGTCTACAACTGGTTGATTTTGTCGCTTAACAGCGCGACCTGTGCTTCCACAGAGTTATCCCTTCTTGCCTTTTCCGAAACAGCCTTTATCGAGTGCAAGACTGTCGAATGATCTCTATTGAATATCTTTCCTATGTCAGCAAGGGATTCATTGGTATGTTTTCTGCTAAGATACATCGCAACCTGTCTGGGAAAGGTAAGCTTTCTTTTTCGTGACCGTGACTGCATCTCTTTCACACTGACCTTAAACTGTCCTCCAACAAATTCACTGATAACAGCAGGAGTCAGGACCCGGGTTGCACCAGCCACGGCAGCTACTATTTCTTGAACGAGTGCCTTTTCAACTGCTCCACCCGTAAGATTAGATCTGGCCTTCAATGCCACCATCGCCGACTCAATTTTTCTGACATCCCCCTTAATATGCTGTGCCAGATATTCAACAAATTCCTCTTCCAGGTCAAGATTTTGCTGAACGGCCTTTCTGGCAACAATTCTCATTCGGGTGGCAATATCAGGAGCCTTGATAGTCGTCACCAGCCCCGAGGTCATTCTTGAACAAAACTCGCCGTCAATTCCCTCCAGTTCGCGTGGTGCATTATTGGCTGTAAACACGACTCTTTTTCCGGTCTTGATCATGATATCAAGCAATTCGTTCAACTCTTCCTGGGTTTTCTTTTTCCCGGCGAGGGTATGAACATCTTCAATCAACAGAATATCGCAGTCTTCATGGTACTTCCTTTTAAACACATCCATCTGATTAGTGGTAATTCCTTTGACCATTTCGGAAGAAAACTGCTTGGCTGTAAGATATTGCAACCTGGTCATCGGAGCCTCGGCAAGAATCTGATGAGCAACCGCATGGGTCAAATGGCTTTTACCCAGACCGGTTTTTGACGTAATAAAAAGACAGGGGCCAATGGAGTCATCACGATTTGAGACAGCTTTACAGGCTGACTGGGCCAAAATATTACTCTCACCCACCATAAATTCGGCAAAGGTATAACGTGGATGTAAATTTCTGACCTTGGATCCTCCCACCGGGATATGCGGCAGACGCAGCTGAGACTTTTGTCGTTGTGGTTGAGAAATACAGGTTTGTTCACCCTCACACTCAAGTTGCACCTGAAATGATTGGCCGATTGCTTCTCTGGTCTTTTCCTGGATAAGCCCAAGGTAATTATGAGTTACATAGGCAGAAAAATAACGATCGGGGCAACCGAGAAAGATATTCTCGTTTTCGATTCTGGTACATTCAAGAGGTTCGATCCACAAGCAAAAAACGCTATCTTCGACCTCACTCCGCAATTTTTCCTTTATCTTTTCCCAAGTCATAATAATCCTATACGTACTGAATAAACCGAATTCACCTGACGATCTAATCAATTGAGATGAAGATATTTCTTCACAACAACCAGTGAAAAACCATTTCACTGGAAATATTTGATGGAAACAATTGTTTGAAAGCAAATCCCTTGTCCTCTCCAAAACAAGAGATGCCATATTGCATGCCTGATGATAGACTCTATTTTAGGATTTCAGTCAAAGTCCATATCAAGAAATTTTCCCCAAACCACCCCTCCAAAAAGCAATATGAATAACATACTGTTATATCTATACATTATTCATCGATTTCGGTTATCTTCCTTATCTTTGGTGAACTTAATTTTTACCACGTTTTTTACACGGTAAACTGTGGCTTTAGACAGTTATCAACCCCTTTGTCCACAATTTAATAATTTAGTTTAATTCAATTTTTCTCAAATTAACTAAATATTACTAATTATATCTTAAAATATCATTCTCTTTAATCTCAATCCTTTTAGCCACCAGCATTTAGAGAAAAATAAAAAAACAAAATAAATTGATTTTTTTACATCTACGCAAATTGGACCAATTACCCAACGAATGCCCGTGAAGCAACCACAGCATAAACGCTCTTAGCACCTGATTTAACAATCATTTTTGCACATTCTTCCAGCGTAGCCCCTGTGGTATAGACATCATCAACCAGACATATACATTTATCCCTGATATCCGCTGGAGACCTTACCTTAAAACTGTTTCGGACGTTTTTCTGTCTCTCTTTTTTGGAAAGGACTGTCTGAGAAATTGTATTTTGGCACTTTTGGAGCATTTCTGGACGAATTTTATGTTTCTGTTCCGAAAATATTACCTGACTCAAGAGCAAACTCTGGTTAAAACCACGCGCGCGTAATCTTTTGATATGCAATGGCACCGGAATGATATAATCAATGGGTTCCGGCAACACAATTGGTGCCCGCTCCATACATATTCGTATCAACGCAAGAGTCGTCGTATCACCATAATACTTTAACCGCTGCAATGCCCGCTTGACCGGTTCCCGGTACAGGGTTATAGACATAACAGATGAAATAACCGGTCTTTTCAACAAACAACGACCACAGAGATGCCCCTTTCCTACCTTTCCATCGAACACCAAGCCACAACAACGACAAACCGGCGAGGTTATTACAGGTAAACAATCATAGCAGGAACGACAAATAACTTCGCCCCGTTCCAAAAACCTCTCACAGCAAACACACCTTGCAGGAAAGAGTAAATCAACAATTTCGGTGCTCAAGGCAGCTTCTTTTTTCACCCTGTTCCATCCATATCTATTAGACAAAACTATGTTTTTTCAAACTTGCCATTTTTTTTTAAAAACATTCTTCTGGGTTCTTTCCATTTTGTTTTAAACATGTCATAATGACGCGGTTTTGTGTGATTCATCATAAGTTCAAAGGCAGAGCTCAATTTCATTGTAATTTTGCATCTCCCTGAAAGCTTTCGTCGACAATTCTTTAGTAAGGATATTTTTATGGCTTCCTGTACACGACAACAATTAATAACAACTGGATGGCTAACCATTTTACTCTGTTTTTCATTCTTCGTCACTACCGCTGTCCAGGCAAACACCTTTGAAACGGCTTTCCTTCCAGTAAAAATAATCAACGCAAAAGATACAGAACAACTCGCAACAAACATAGACAAACTGTTCTCTGACAACCTGGATCCAAAAACATTTTTGCTCGTTGACCGTACTCAGGCAACAACTCTTGTTGATTATCAGGGAGCATGGCCGCCATCGTTAAAAACACTGAAAGCTGTGTCAGAAAAGACCGCCACCAACACAATAATTGTCGGCAGTTTTACCCAGATTGGCAAACAATTCAGCCTGGATCTGAAGATCTCAGATGTTCTCTCGCCGTCCAACCCGGTCTACATCTCCAGTCAAAACCAGAATCTGGATAACCTAGAGCAGGCAGTCTCCGAGATTTGTTCCAAGCTCATCAGCTACAACAAAAAAGAAGTCGTAATTTCCAGCATCGCCCCTGCAGGAAACAAAAGAATTGATTCAGGTGCCATCTTAAGGAGAATAAAAACCAAAATAGGCTCCCCATTTAACCCCGCAACTTTGCGTGATGACCTCAAGGCAATCTATAAAATGGGGTATTTTGATGACGTACAGGTAGATATTTCCGACGGAACTGACGGACGGGAAGTAATCTTTCGCGTAGTGGAAAAACCTGTGATCAGTTCAATTACCTACACAGGAGAAGATGACATTAAGGAAGAGGATCTGGTCGCTGTTACCAACATCAAGGAATGGGATATCCTCAATCCAATCAAAATTAACAAGGGAGTTGAAGGAATCAAGGCTCTCTATAAATCCAAAGGATATTATGACACCAAGGTAAAAGCGGATATCAGTTATCCAACCCCGGAACAAGCTGTCGTCAGGTATGTGATTGATGAAGGAAGCAAAATTTACATCAAGACAATCAATTTCGAAGGAAATGAAACCTTTGACGATAATGAACTCGCCGACCAGATTAAAACCAGTAAAAAATGGTTCATGTCCTGGCTAACATCTTCCGGTCTGCTCAAACCTGAACAAATCCAGCAAGATGCAGACAGGATTCTCACCTTCTACAACAACAACGGTTTTCTGCAAGCCAAAATAGGAAAACCGGAAATTGTTCAGGAGGGGAAATGGTACTATGTCACCTTTAACATCGAAGAAGGTCCGCGTTATAGACTTGGAACCGTTGATATTCAAGGTGATCTTATTGCCGACAACCAGGTACTTCTGGAGTTGCTCAGCATTAGAAAAGAAGATTTTCTCAGCAAACAGATTCTGCGTAAAGACATCCTTAAACTCACCGATTTTTATGCTGAAAAAGGGTATGCCTTTGCCAACATAAAACCACTGATGAACAAGTCAGTATCCGGTAACCGGGTTGATCTGGTCATAGACATTCAAAGAGGTGATCTGGTCTATCTCAACAGGATAACGATTGAAGGAAATACCCGTACCCGTGACAATGTTATCAGAAGAGATCTCACCATAGAAGAAGGCGGTATTTTCAATTCCAAGGCCTTGAGGGAGAGCAATGAGGCTCTTCAGCGTTTAGGCTTTTTTGAAGAAGTGACAATAACCCCGGAACCAACTCTTGACCCCTCACAAATGGATATTTCGATCAATGTAAAGGAAAAAAGCACCGGTAGCTTTACCATTGGTGCCGGCTACAGCTCTGTGGACAATCTGGTGTTCATGGGGCAGATTTCCGAAAACAACTTTCTTGGTCGTGGCGATACCTTGGCACTCAGTGCCAATGTGGGTGGCAGCAGTTCTCGATATAACCTGGCGTATACCAATCCAAGATTAAACGACTCCAACCTGTCATGGGGAATCGACCTGTATAACACAGAGCGGGAATATGACGACTACACAAGAGAGTCCGTTGGTGGAGCGTTGAGGTTTGGTTATCCAGTATGGGAAAAATGGAAATTATTTGGCAAGTACAGTTACACTGACTCTGAACTTTCAGAAGTTTCTGATGATGCTTCATACATTATTAGAAATTCAGCAAAAATCCCGATCACCAGTGCAGTAAGCGCCTCTCTGGTTCGCGACACCAGAAATCGTTTGTTTATTCCATCCAAAGGCTCTAAGAACATGATCAGCGTCAAATATGCCGGAGGGGTGTTGTCCGGTGATGCAGAATTCACAAAACTTGAAGCCTCCTCGTCCTGGTATTTTCCAGCTTTCAATGACACGGTTTTTCATATCAAGGGTGCTACCGGCCAGGTCTTTGAAAACAAAAAGGGGAAACTTCCAGTTTATGAACGCTTTTATCTCGGCGGCATGAACTCGGTACGTGGTTTTGAGTATGGCAGGATAAGTCCCCTTGATCCTGAGTCCAACGAACGAATTGGCGGGGATAAAATGTGGTACACCAACCTGGAATGGATCACGCCTCTTTTGCGCAAACAAGGTATTTACGGAGCAATTTTTTATGACGCGGGGCGTGTTTTTGATGACGACGAAGATTGGGGATTTGACAATATCAGCCACACAGCCGGTCTTGAGTTGAAATGGCTGTCTCCATTAGGTTTAATTCGCCTGGTTTGGGGATATAATCTTGATCCGGCCGACAACGAAGATCAATCTGTTTTGGATTTCAGTATCGGAGGAAGCTTCTAGCGTCTTCGATTGAACTGCTCAAACAATGCTGTCACAGCCGGTCACATGTCATGTGACCGGCTCTTTTTTGCATGCAAGAAACACTAAAGACTCTCTTTCATACCACAGAAAAGCTCACAATTCTCTCCGGTCTTCAGGGAAGTTCGCAAGCCTTAGCAGCCTCAAGCATCACCGACAGAGGCAAGAACTGTTGTATCATTATGCCCGATGAAGACCAGGTCAGCCTGATGGAACAGGACGTCAAACTGTTTTCCCTCAACCAGGTGGTTTCATATCCAGGTTACGAGATTCCGCCATACACCCCGCTTTCTCCTGACCAGCGAACAACTGCAGCCCGGCTTTCCTGTCTACACTTTCTGGAATCGAGTACCAAACCATACACCCTGATTGTTTCCATCGAAGCCATGATGAGAAAGGTCATTCCACGACCACTCCTCGACAATCGTTCAGAACTGGTAATGGCTGAAAATGAGTGTGAATACGACAGGCTTGCTCACACCCTTGATCAGCTCGGATACGAGAGGGTAGCACTTGTGCAATCTGTTGGTGACTATTCAGTCAGGGGCGGAATAATAGATATCTTTCCACCGCCATTCCCGTTGAATGACACCCTGCACGAAGGACCAATTCGTCTTGATTTTTTCGGCGACACCATTGAAACAATTCGCTGTTTTGATCCGGTCTCCCAGAGATCGTTCAAAGAACTGGAAGAAGCTCTTCTCTTACCGGTTCACGACGTACTGTTCCCGTCATCTGCTGAGCAACGAGAACTCTTGAGAAAATTCCGAAATCTTGCCAGCGAATATCAATGGGACGAAACGCTCGCCTTCAGGCTCGAAGAAGATTTAAAGCATTGTCAACGCTTTACAGGCATTGAATTCTTCCTCCCCCTATTTTACGGTCAACAGCATGGCGGGTGCGCATCTCTTTTTGACTATCTCGGTAAAGACACTGTTTTTCTGCTTTACGATCCCCAGGCCATTTCACAAACAGTTTCACTGGTCAAGGAAAGAATTGAAGTAAACTACAGGGAAGCACAAAACCACGCTGTGCCCGCGCTTCCACCAGAACAACTCTTCTTGTCCCCCGAACATCTTGAAAACAATTTTTCAGCTGTTCAACAGGTTCACTGCTCGGATTTTCTCACACCGGAGCAAAAAGTTATCAAATGCAACACCAGCAACCATCTGCTGCTGAAACAAACTATCAGTATGCAACGACGTAAAAGGGGGTTGCTCGCACCACTTACTGACCAGATTCTTGAATGGCAGCGACAAGCACACAATGTCATCATCTGCTGCAGATCACCTAAACGGACAAAAAACCTGGCTGAACTTTTACAAAAATTTCACCATTCCATCAGACTCATCCAGGCACCAATTGATCTGAACCTCATCCGCCGCGACTATACAGCCAATGAACTGTTGTTATGTAATGCGCCTCTCACCAGCGGTTTTTCGCTGTTGGATGATAATATTCATTTCCTCTCGGAAAATGAGCTGTTTGGCGAGATGCGCCTGGGCACCAAGACCAAAAGCCGCCGGATTAAAGGTGAGCCGGTTCTTTTTACAGAGCTGAAAGATGGTGATGTCGTTGTCCACAGGGATCATGGCCTTGGACAATATCGTGGTCTTGTCACCATGGAGTTCCAACAGGTTAAAAACGATTTCATGCTCCTGGAATATCGAGAGGGAGATAAATTGTACTTACCGATCGACCGCCTGAATCTGATAACCCGATATGAAGGCATTGCCGAGCAACGTCCCAAAATCGACAAACTTGGCACCCTCTCCTGGCGCACCATTAAAAAGAAAGTAAAGGAAGAGGTCTGGAAGGTCGCTCAAGAATTAATCGACATCTACGCAAAAAGAGAGATCAACCAGGGACGACAGTTTTCACCACCCGGTTCACTCTACCAGGAATTAGAGGAGTCTTTTCCATACGACGAAACACCCGGACAATTAAAGGCAATAACTGAAACCATTGACGATCTCACCTCCACCAAATCTGCAGACCGCCTCGTCTGTGGCGATGTCGGTTACGGCAAGACAGAGGTTGCGGTGCGAGCCGCCTTTAAAGTCGTTGAAGACGGGTATCAGGTAGCAGTTCTCGTACCCACCACAGTTCTTTCCGAACAGCATGCCAAGACATTTATCGACCGTCTCCAGGGTTTTCCGGTAAACATTGCCTGTATCAATCGCTTTAAAACCTCCACCGCCCAAAAACAGATCATCCAGGATTTGGAAAAAGGTAAAATAGATATCATCATTGGCACCCACAGACTCTTGTCCAAAGATATTGTCTATAAAAATCTCGGATTGCTCATTGTTGATGAAGAACATCGTTTCGGGGTTACCCACAAGGAAAAAATCAAAAAGATCAAGACAAATGTGGATATAATCACCCTGACTGCTACCCCCATACCAAGAACCTTGCAGATGTCACTATTGGGGATACGGGATCTCTCGGTGATTTCCACCCCCCCTGAACACCGTAGACCAGTAAAGACCTTTGTTGCCCAATACGATGACCTGATCATAAAAGAGGCTGTTTTAAAGGAAATGCACCGAAACGGTCAGGTCTTCTTTGTACATAACCGGGTGAAATCCATCTATCAGCGGGCTGCACGAATTCAGAAGCTCATACCCGAGGCAAGACTTGCTGTTGCCCACGGTCAAATGGCCGGGCGTGAACTCGAAGAGATCATGATCTCCTTCTTCAACAAGGAAATAGACGTTCTGCTCTGTACGACCATTGTTGAGTCAGGGCTTGATATTCCCACAGCAAACACCATCATCATAGACCGGGCCGACCGCCTTGGGCTTGCTGAAATATATCAACTTCGCGGCAGGGTTGGCCGTTCAACTCTACAATCCTACGCCTATTTACTCGTCCCCTCAATGGACTCCTTGAGCAAGAATTCCAAGGAGAGATTACGCGCCCTGATGGAATGTAACGAACTTGGTGGTGGGTTTAAACTGGCAATGAGTGATCTGCAAATTCGCGGTGGAGGCAATCTGCTCGGGGTTTCCCAGAGTGGGAATATCGCAGCAATTGGCTATGATCTCTATCTTGAACTGTTACAAAAAACGGTGACGGATCTCAAAACTCAGGCAACTCAATCGACCAAACTGTTAGAAGAATTTGAGCCGGAAATCAACCTGCAAATATCTGCCTATATACCGGAAAACTATATCGCAGATATCTCGCAGCGTTATATTATTTACAGAAGAATTTCAGCCCTTTCCACTTCAACCCCTGAAATTTTCGATGATCTTCTCGATGAACTGCAAGATCGCTATGGAACCATACCAACAGAAACCAGGAACCTGTTTTCCATTGTTGAAATTAAAAAGGAACTCATACAGTTGAGAATACATAAGCTGGAAAAAGGCCCTGGCAACCTGATCTTCAGCTTCCTCAAAGACACCCCGATTTCTCCTGCCAACCTCCTCAAATATCTTGAGCAGAAAAATACCCGAAAAAATAAATACCCTCCCCGTCTCACACCTGACGGGCGGCTAATAGTAGCTGCAGAAACAAAAACGGTCGAGGCTCTTTTTACAGCTGTGTCATCAACCCTTAAAGAACTAAAAGCAATAACCAATGATTAACCCCCCCCCTTCCGTTTTCAACTGGCAAGATGTGGATACCGTTCTTCTCGACATGGATGGAACCCTGATTGACCGTTATTTCGATGATCATTTCTGGAATCAGCATGTTCCGAAAAAATATGCCGTCAGACACCACCTTTCTCTGGATGACGCCAACGCCATTCTGCACCGGAAATACAAGGCCGTTGAGAACACTCTCGATTGGGCCGATGTGGACTACTGGACAGCGCAATTGGAACTGGACATTCCACAACTGAAACGGGAAATAAACAACCTGATACAGGTTCATCCTCACACCCAGGACTTTCTCAACTATGTAAAAAACTCCCTTGGTAAAAAACTGTATCTTGTCACCAACGCCCATCCTAAAACCCTGGAGGTGAAAATGGAAAAGGCGGCAATCGGTCATCACTTTGACCAGATCATCAGTTCAAATGAGATTGGTGCAGCCAAGGAGCAGCTGCAGTTCTGGCAAAGACTTGAAAAGTTTCTCAACTACGATCCATCGACCACCATGCTGGCAGATGATAATCATAAGGTTCTTGATATTGCCAAAGAACATGGCATCCAGTATATGATTTACATGGCACAACCAAGTTCAAGACTTGCCCCGAAACCATCACCAGTCTATCCATCCATAAACTTTTTTGATGAGCTCATCTTTTGAGAAGAGAAAAAGCTTTTGCCTTATAGATATGAATCAAGTAAAGATGACAGGATTAAGTAGTTTTAGGAAAAACCAACTTTACCCCTTTATGTTATGAAAAATTTATACCTTCTTCACAGTTTATCACTGTCAATTATTCTTTTTTTGCTTGCAGGCTGCAGTACAAAACCCATTGTAAGCAAGAAACAGGAGAGTTACCTGCCAACCAGCAAGGTCACCATAACCTTTGAGAACGAGAAAGTTCCAGCTCAATGCAAGGTTTTCTCACAACGGTTGATGGTTACACCCCGAAACGTAACTGGACAACAGATTCAAACGGAACTTCTCAACAACGCCAGGCAAAAAGGTGCAGATGTAGTTCTGCTTGGTCTGGCAAGAGAAAATCTGGACGATCAGGACGAATACCAATTCTTTGCTTACGGTCCCGAAAAGCCTTTCTCCTTTCATCGGAAATGGGGCGGATGGACCTACGGTTTTAGAGACTGGCAGAGAAATGGTGGAGATATTGTCCCTATGGATTACAATGCGTTGAATGATCAACAAAACCCGTTCTATCACAGTCTTTACATACAGAATATCTATCTCACCTGCCAGTTGGGGCCATCCCCAAAACACCAGCAGGATTAGATGAATTCAAATATAATTCATGAACATATCGAAAGGAAAATAAGATGAAAATACATGAATATCAAGCAAAGTCCTTGTTCAAAAAATATGGCGTTACTGTCCCGGAGGGACAATTATGTGCCAGCCCGGAAGAGGTCTATGAAGCGGCAGGCAAATTCACTTTCCCGGTGGCTGTAAAGGCGCAGATTCATGCCGGTGGACGCGGCAAGGGAGGAGGCGTAAAGCTTGCTCAGAATCAAGAGGAAGCAAAAAATGCGGCAAATGCCATTCTTGGGATGCAATTAGTAACCCCCCAAACCGGTCCCGAAGGCAAACTGGTGCAAAAAGTTCTGGTCGAGCAGGGAGTGGCAATAAAGGAAGAATTGTATCTCTCGTTTGTCATCGACCGTGAGAATGCCGACATAACCCTTATTACCAGCCGTGAAGGTGGTATGGATATCGAAGAGGTCGCAGCGACTTCACCGGAAAAAATTATCAAGGTCACAATCAACCCATTACTCGGCATACAGGATTTTCATGTACGAGAGGCGGTCTTTGGTCTTGAGCTGCCAAAACCGGTAATGAAAGAATTTGCCGCGCTGCTGAAAAAACTGTTTACGCTCTTTGTCGAATATGACTGTTCGTTACTGGAAATAAACCCGTTGATCATTACCGAAGAAGACCAGGTTCTCGCCCTTGATGCCAAGGTCGATATAGATTCCAACAGCCTGTTCAGACATCCTGATATTAAGGAAATGCACGACCCTAATGAAGATGACGCGTCTGAAACAGAGGCCGCCAAATATAACCTGAATTACGTCAAACTCGACGGCAACGTCGGCAACATGGTAAACGGTGCCGGACTTGCCATGGCAACAATGGACATCATCAAACAGGCCGGTGCCAACCCGGCAAATTTTCTTGATGTGGGCGGCGGAGCCAATGCTGAAATGGTTGAAAACGGCTTCCGCATCATTCTGGATGATCCCAATGTCAAAGGAATCCTTATCAACATTTTTGGCGGCATACTCCGTTGCGACATCCTGGCCCAGGGTGTTGTCCAGGCTGCCCAGAAAGTCAATCTTTCAGTACCGGTAGTCGTCCGTATGGAAGGAACGAATGTTGAAGAAGGGAGAAGAATTCTTGAAGAATCAGGGATGGAACTTATTAACGCAGTCAATTTAAAAGACGCCGCGTCCAAGGTTGCAAACCTCATCAATTAATCATGGCATTTGACATCAAAAAACTCCTGATACTGCTGCTGGTTTGTCTCGCCCCTCTGCGGTCATATGGAACCGGCTATGCCACCAGCAACCTGGAACCTCTACCGCCAAACAAGTTTATCATCGCTAATGTAGCCGGACTTGACATTGAAAAGCTGCTGGCAGTGGTACTCGACGGAGCCGACTATATCGAACAGAACCTTGTTCTTTCGAAAGATGGTCAGCCTGTAATTTTGGATAAGGTTGAACTGGGAACTACCACCAATATTGCCGAGATTTATCCAGACCGCTCCCGTCAGGACGGGAAATACTATGTTACCGACTTTTCCCTGAACGAGTTGAAGGGCGTAAGACTTCTTGATCCACAGGGAAAGCCGACCGCCTATATCAGCAGTTTTGAAGAGCAGTTACGTCTGATTAAAATGCTTGAGCAAAAGCTCAATCGTAAAATAGGTATCTATCTCAAGCTTGTGCAGACAGCTTTTCATAAAGATGAAGGCTTGGATCTTTGTGCCAAGGTACTGGGAACACTGCAAAGTTACGGATACACCTCCAGCAAACAAAATGTTTACCTGCAATCCTACAACTCTGAAGAACTGCAAAGGGCACACGACACCTTAATGCCGATGCTGCAAATGACAATTCCCCTGGTTCAGCTCGTAGACACCAGGGATGCACTCAAAGCGGAGACATCAGATACAGCCACACACAATTATGACTGGATTTATACCAACTTTGGCTTATATTCCCTTGCCAGTTATGCCGCCGCTGTAGGTATCGACTGGCACCAAGATGCATCAGAGCAGGAGAAGACACGGCTGGCAAAACTCCTTGACAATGCAGAAAAAGCAGGAATTGCTACCCATATTTTTTTGGCACAGCAGGATCAGGAATATAAAAATTTCGACATCCTGTACTACCAGCTCAAAATTGCTGCCATTAAAACCAAACAGATAAAAGATACACTGCAACACATAAAAAACAGACAAAGTGGATCGCTGTCAATTCATGAACTTTTTCCTTATCTTGAAGCCAGCGAAAACAAAAAACAGCAATCAACTTCTAACCCATCAACCTTATCAATTCTTAGGGAACTACAATGAGTATTTTTGTTAACGATGAAACCCGAGTACTGGTTCAGGGAATCACCGGTCAGGAAGGACAATTCCATACCAGACAGTGCATTGAATATGGCACCAACATTGTTGCAGGGGTCACACCGGGAAAAGGTGGACAGACGATGGACAAGGTACCGGTGTTTAACACTGTTAAGGAGGCAAAACATGCCTCTAACGCCAACACTTCAATGATTTTTGTCCCGCCCCCCTTTGCAGCCGATGCAATCCTCGAAGCTGCCGATGCAGGAATGGATCTCATCGTATGTATCACTGAGGGAATTCCGGTAATGGATATGTTACGGGTCAAAAACGCCCTCGCATCAAAACCATGCCGGCTGATAGGGCCTAATTGCCCGGGAATCATTACCCCAGGACAGTGTAAACTAGGTATCATGCCAGCTTCAATCCATACCCCGGGAGGGCCTGTGGGAGTTGTTTCACGGTCTGGAACCCTTACCTATGAGGTTGTGTATCAACTGTCTCAGGTTGGGCTTGGTCAGACAACCTGTGTGGGAATAGGTGGAGATCCAATCAACGGCACCAATTTTCTTGATTGTCTGGATGCATTCAACAAAGATGATGAAACCAAAGCCGTCGTCATGGTCGGTGAAATTGGCGGCTCAGCTGAAGAAGAAGCCGCGGCCTGGATTCCAGCCAATATGTCAAAGCCAGTGGTTGGCTTTATAGCTGGTGTAACAGCACCTCCAGGGCGCACCATGGGACACGCTGGAGCAATCGTCAGTGGAGGGCAGGGAACTGCCGCGGCCAAAATTGCCGCAATGAAAGAGCATGGGATCCATGTCTGTCAGGATCTTGGTACTCTCGGTGAGTTTTGTAAAAAAGTTTTTTAAAATCAGGTTACCGGTTTCGCACACATCGAAGCCGGTAACTGTTATTTTTTTGCCTTCTTTACAAAAATGTCAGTGCATTACAGGTATACTTGTCTGTTCGATACGGATAATAATATTTCACTAACATCTTGACCAGTTTGTCATCTTGCTCACTACGTTGCCAGCCGCTGACCACACCATAAATCTTTTCACATTTTTCATCCATATCGCATAACAACACCTCTACGAGCAAACCGTTGAGGTCTTCATTCTTATCGGTAACTTGGACAGGCAACTCTATACACAGCCCTCCCTTCATCACCCCGAAACAGAAACCAGCATTCTTTTCATCTTCTGAATTTTCTATAGTAGTCAACTGTTTATTCATGTTAAGAACCTTAACAGTATACGCCTGTGGTTCTTCAAGCTGCAACATCTCAACAAGCCAGGAAATAACATCGTGAGATTTACAATATAATTCCAGCTTTTTGATCACATTATCAGCAACCTCAAGCTCCTCCTGGCATTGACTCCTGTCAAGGACGTGACAGGTTACTTGCTCTTGGGCGACAAGGAGAAACGTCCATTTTTTTGCCCCAAAAAAGCTGCTGCTGCCTATCATATTGCCACTTTGAAGCTGTTTGAGATGCACCCTGTCAGCCTTTTTTTCACTGATAATATCAATACTGCCGGAATCAATAAAAAACAATTTCTGATCGTCCGAATCCTCTTTGACAAGAACCTCTCCAGGTTCATATTCCTTCTTTTTAAGCAATCTGTAAAAGACATTAAACTCATCGGAATCAAGAGTGTAGTAAAAGTCGCTCCATACCGAAAGATGATCTTCTGCATTTTCCAATTCCAACTCGTTTAGTGCGGCAAATTTATTGACTCTATCCTGTGTGCCAGCCAATATTTCCTGGAACGCATCATCCACATCAGAATCATCGTTTTGCTCGTCATCTTCATCCATGAAGTCAAATAACTCATCATCCAACTCCTCATCCTGAGTCAGGTCCTCCATAAATGATCCACCAGGCACATCCTCTTCCAAGAAATCAAGAGTCAATACTTCCCCATCATCTTCAACCGAGTCCTCTGTCTGTTTTAACAGGTCTGAATCATCATCAAATTGAGAGTCTTCATCAACCTCTTGATCCTCAAGAGATATATTACGAAGAGATGTCAACTCTGCCGTTTTTTCCAAAACTTTTATACTGGTTTTTGCAACATGCACCACCCGGTCATTTTCACCATACAAACGGAGCCGCTCTTCAACGAGATCATTCAGGCTCTCCTTGGCATCAATGAAAGGGAAATGAGCCAGATTTTCAGCAAGTTTCAACAGAGTATCCTCCCTTACCCACTCCGGCAGAGTCTCTCTGTGATCGAGCATGTTCACCAGACCTCTTCCAATTTCTTCATCACCTTTAATTTGCCCCAATTGAACCACAAGGGAAGCCTTTAACTCGTCATTTATGGATGGCAAAAGTTTAACCAGTCTGGACTTAAGCTGAGTTCCTCCCATTTTCCAAGTCGCATTAATCACCTGTTGCTGAACCCGTATATCCGAATGACTAGCATAAGAATCTATAATTTCATACGATTCATTATTATTAATTCTGGAAAGAAGCAAAATGCTGTTCCGTACCACATACCATGGCTGCTCCTTCTTCAGCAGCTCCTGTAATATTTCAAAGACCTCCTGCGAAGACGGAATCAAAACGAGAAGACGAAATCTGTTATCTCTCTTTTCCTCCACAGTCAAGCGATTGACGATACAGGACAAGGATTTCTTACCAAGATGGACAAGTATGGATTCTGTTATACCGCGCATTTCAGTATATGGATCCAAATAGGTGTCCAGCAGTTCACCGATCCTGTCGTCGCTGGCTAACTGATTTTGCACTCTTCGCACAACCCGGGTGATAACAGTGTTTTTCTTGATAATTCCGGTTGCGATCTGGTGCAGTACAATGAGAAGTTTTTCAGATTCATGCCATTTCTTTTCATCAAGCAACCATTGCAACTGCTGCTGCAACTGTTGATTAACCATTTCAAAACCGGCAATAAATTTATTTTCCTTTTTAAGCCAGCGAACCAGGATTTCAGATAGTTTCTGAATAAAAAAATCATCTTTTTCCCGCATGGTTATTCCAATAAAAATTGAAATAACCATGATCGAACGTTCACGTATATTCTGTTTTGGATTGCAGGAGCCCTCTCCAAGAACATCTAAGGCAAGGATAACTATTTCAACTTCTCCATCTTCATAAAGCGAGTACATGAAATGGGCAAGATTATCAACAGCATTATCATCTTCAAGAGCATGAATATCACCACCGACAATATCTCTGAAACTTTTTTCAAGAAGAACAGCGGCTCTTCGTTGCTCATTTTCACTCAAAATTTTCTGTACCTGCTCAGCGACCAGGTTCTGTTTGTTGCTCCCCATATATTTAAGCTCCGCGGTCTACAACTCAATTTGCAAACTTCAGTAAACTGTCCTGTACTTTACTCTTTTCTGTTGGTTATTATACAAACCAAGAAATTCAACATACTGTTTTTTTTGAAAGTTTTCCTCATTTATTAAAAATGCAAAATTTAATAATGATAGCCGCCCCAAAAAAAACAACTCCTAAATATAAAAATGTATCGTGACTACATTATCCTACACGTTTATAGTGTTACACACCAATGAAATAATCAGCAACTCTATAAAATTGCCATGTATCTTGCTTACAGAACATATTATCAAAAAAGAGCCTACAGTCTCAAGGAATCTATTTATTCTAAAGAATCAAATACCTATATATCAAAAACTCTTTTCGATCTTGGAACAACCCCACAAAGCCACATCAATGAAGAAGAGCCTGGGTATTTTACTTTCTCAGATTCTCTCGTTGAGGCGGTACAACCACATGCAAAAAAAAACTACCACATCCTTCTCGAAGAACTGTTATTTGATTTTTTTAGTCCAGAGACCAAAAAGTTCCTTCTCAAATATCCTTCAAGAAAGAAAATAACGATCTCGCCCCTTTCTCAGGAAGAAAAGGTAAAGATACAAAATGAAATAGACCTTTTTGATCTGCGCAGACTATACTTTTTACGTTATGGAGCCATCGATCAACGACACCTGCACAAACTGCATAAAAAATGCTGTCGACCATTACTGTCAAAATCAAGGGATGAAAAAGAGTATTATTTCACTAAAGAAGAAGCGGTACTCCAACCACTTGAAAAAAAATCCTATGTTTACGCAATTTTTAACCTGCAACAACACTTTAGCCAGTCTTTCGCGGCCTTTATGCCTGCAGGACTCCCAGAAACGGAACTGGAAGATTATTTTCTACTTGAACTATGTAAACTCAACCAGCAACCAGGCTTTTTTAACGAAGACCTTCTGCCAAATGTCCTTCATCACCATCTGCAAAGATATGTGATAATGTTTTTTGACAGTCTCTTTCAAACCGATTCTTTCGCCAGTCATTTTATCAACCGCTTTATCCGGGATCACAGAACCTTTGTCTGGCCGGAAACATCACCTGGAATTGATGACCAGACCATTTTCAAACTTTTTGGTAAAAACAAAAGCGAACTACAACAACTAGACAAAAGAGAATTAAC
>PDWI01003312.1_pt1 | contig 22839 bp, 21 predicted proteins | sample 1430891 | NCBI WGS metagenome assembly PDWI01 (sample SAMN01162508, study PRJNA174530) | Oral metagenome, whole genome shotgun sequencing project. | biome: Marine environment; feature: Marine mammal; material: Swab sample of the gingival sulcus; isolation source: swab sample of gingival sulcus... | reverse complement strand
TTTGTCGGGAAAGCTCTGTCAAACCTGGAATCTGGATAATAACAGAACCCTGACAGTACCTCATGAGCGTATGCATGAACGTCTCTTTGTTCTGCAGCCTCTTCTGGATTTGAATCCGCAGCTGACAGATCCGCGCGATAATGTGCCGTGGAGCGATAAAGCTGAACTGCTCCGCGGGCAGGAAATTCACCTTTTTAAGAACAGGGAGTGTCTGCTGTGAGTCAGAATAATGCTCAGAGAGTTCAGGAAGGCGTTCCAAGCTACCGTCTGGATCATTTTGAAGGCCCTCTGGACCTACTGCTTTTTCTTATTAGAAAAAACGAAGTAAATATCTATGATATTCCCATTGCGGAAATTACCCGCCAGTATCTTGATTATCTTCAGTACAACACTGCCGCAGATCTTGAAAGTTTATCGGAATTCTATTTACTGGCCGCAACTCTGCTTTATATAAAGTCGCGTATGCTGCTGCCTGTGGAAGTTGATCTGGAAGATGAACTGGAAGATCCCCGCCAGGAACTGGTGCAGAAACTTATTGAGTACGAAAAAATCCGGAAACTGACCGATCTTATGGCAGAGAGGGAAGCTCAGGCCGACTGGATTGTGGAACGCAAACAAACCCAGCCTGTACTGCCGTTCCCGGATGAAGATGATTTATGGGAACAGGTGGACACCTGGGATCTTTTGAAAAGTTTCAGCAAAGTAATGAAGGGACTGGGCGGAGAGAAGGTTATAAGTCTCTGGGAAGAAGTGTCCATTAATGAAAAGATAACTCTGATAAGAGAGTATCTGGAAGACCGGGAAACCTTCAGTTTTGATGATATTATTATAAATCCCGGTTCTATTATGGAAGTAGTGAGTGCTTTTCTGGCCGTACTGGAACTGATGAAAAGCGGTGTCATCAATGTTTACCAGAACCGGCTTTTCGGCGATATTCGTATTGGAGGTGCAGGGAATGGATTACACAGCTGAAGCAGCCGTTATTGAGGCGGTTCTGCTGCTTGAGGTGGAACCTGTTGAAGAGTCTTCCATTGCCCGTATAACAGGTTTTGACAAAAAAGTTGTATCGGAAGCACTGAAAGTTCTTCAGGAAACATACCGCGTGGAAGAACACGGCATTGAGCCTATTCACATAGCCGGAGGCTGGTCGTTCGCGCCGAAGGAACGGCTGTGGAATATTCTGAAAACCCGTTACGGTAAACAGCGTGAAGAGAGGCTTTCGCGGGCCGCGCTGGAAACATTGTCCATTATTGCCTATTCACAGCCCTTAACACGCGCCGAAATTGAGAACCTGCGCGGCGTTGGCGCGGACAGCATGATCCGTCTGCTCCGTGAAAAAAACCTCATACGTGAAGTGGGCCGTAAAGATGCTCCGGGACGTCCTGTTCTTTACGGTACAACACGGGAATTCCTGAAGATATTCCGGCTGGAAAGCATTGCAGACCTTCCCAGACTGGACGAGCTTGAAGAGCAGCGTTTTGCTCCTCAGAAGGAAAATAATTCAGATGAGTAATCAGGAAGAAAAGGCCGGCATCCGTCTGCAGGTGCGCATGTCGCGTTTCGGTATTGCTTCCAGAAGAAAATGCGAAGAATATATTGCCCAGGGCCGCGTAAAGGTAAACGGCAGGGTTGTTATTCAGCCGGGAACACGGGTTCTTGACACTGATGAAGTTACTTTTGACGGAGCGAGGGTGGGGCAGGCCAGAAAATTTGTGTATATAGCACTCCATAAACCGGCTGGTTTTCTGTGCTCTGACGCAGACCCTGACGGACGGCCGCTTGCAAAAGATCTTTTTCAATCGGTGGTGAAAGACCGGGTATTTCATGTTGGACGTCTGGATTTTATGTCAAGCGGGCTTATTTTTTATACCAATGACGGCGAATTTGCCCGTTATCTGACACATCCCTCCAGTAAAATTCAAAAAGAGTATCTGGTTACAACTAAAAACGTTATTCCTGAAGAATTCCTTGAGCGGTTTAAGCGCGGCCTGGTTGTGGACGGAGTCCGCTACAAAGCGCTTGAAGCCGAATTAACCGGACCCAGAACAGCCCGCGTTGTTCTGACAGAAGGCAAGAACAGGGAACTGCGCAATGTTTTTCTGGGTTCACATCTGAGAGTCCGCCGGGTTCATCGAATCAGAATCGGTTCCGTTGCGCTGAAGGGCATATCAGCCGGACATTTCCGTTTTTTAAAAAACAGCGAAGTAAAATCATTAATGGGGAAGGGGGGCAGCCGTGGTCGTAGCCATTGACGGTCCTGCCGGAGTTGGTAAAAGCACTCTGGCGCAGAGAATTGCGGACAGTTTTAAATTCTTTAATTTAAATTCAGGTTCTTTCTACCGTGCTTTAGCCGTGAAGGCTCTTGATGAAAACATTGAGATGGAGAATACGGAGCAGGTTGTTGCCTCCGCGCGCAGCGCTCAGCTGGAAATTGTTGACGACCAGCTGTACCTGGACGGGAAAAATGTTGAAGACCGTCTGCGTACGGACCAGGTGGACCGCTGGTCTTCCATTATTTCCACAATAGTGCCTCTTCGTCATGTTGTTAATGAAAATCTGCGCCGTATTGCCGGTAAAATGAACCTTGTTGCGGAGGGCAGGGATATGACAACTGTTGTGTTTCCCCATGCCGAAGTAAAAATTTATTTAACGGCTGACGCATCTGTGCGCGCTTTAAGACGTTTTAAGCAGGGAACTTCAGCCGAAACTCTCCAGGAAATAGAGCAATCCATCATTGAAAGAGATCTCAGAGACAAAAACAAAGCCGAAGGCTCCCTTATCATTGCTGAAGATGCGCAAGTTATAGATACCTCAGCCTTGACCTTGAAGCAGGTTTATGAGAAAGTGGAAACGTTGATACGCAAGGCTATAAGCCTCCAACACATATCTTAACACAGTTTCAGGAGAAAACATGCCCGAATCGGATGCCTTCGCTCAGGAGAGCAATCAAAAACAACTTCAGGAAAAATACCTGAAGACCCTCGATCAGATAGAGGAAGGTGGACTTATCGAGGGAGAAGTTATTCAAGTCGATAGTGAATTTGTCTATCTGGATGTCGGATTGAAATCGGACGGGAAAATCCCGGTGGATGAGTTTGCGGAGTTACCAAGTGCAGGCGACACTGTCGAAGCTGTCCTGGTAAAACGGGAAGGACGTCACGGCGAGGTTGTGATCTCCAAAAAGAAAGCTGACATGAAAGTTTTCTGGAAGACACTCCGTGAAGCTTTCGATGCGGGAAACCCTGTTGAGGGTACTGTGGCTAAAGCCATTAAAGGCGGATTTGAAGTCGATCTGGGGTTTGATATCCGCGCGTTCTGTCCTGTAAGTAAAATGGATGTTCAGCGCATTGAAAATCCGGAAGAATATATCGGTTTAACTTCTCCATTCCTTATTGATCGTCTTTACAGCGAAAAGAAGGTTAATATAGTTTTGACACGGAGGCTCTACCTTGAACGCCTCACGGAAAAAAACAGAAACCATTTCTTTGAAACTGTTGCCATTGGTGATGAAGTAGAGGGAACTGTAAAGAGTTTTACTTCCTTCGGTGCTTTTATTGACCTCGGCGGTTTTGACGGTCTGCTGCACATTAACGATATGAGCTGGGGACATGTTACACGTCCTAAAGACTATGTCAAAAAAGGCGAGAAAATCAAACTGAAAGTAATCCGCATGGATCCTGTTGAAAAGAAAATCAACTTGTCCCTGAAGCATTTTCAGGCCGATCCGTGGTCTACCTTTGAAGAAAAATATTCTGTCGACCAGATTATTAAGGGAAAAGTAACCAAGCTGACTGATTTCGGTGCGTTCATTGAAATTGAAGAAGGTATTGAAGGTCTGGCGCATATTTCCGAGCTTTCATGGGTTAAACGCGTTAAACATCCCCGGGAACTGTTCAGTATCGGCGATGAATGTGAAGCCATGATTCTGGGTTACGATATTCCGCAGGGCCGCATTTCTCTGGGACTGAAACAGGTTCTGCCCAATCCCTGGGAAGAAATTGAAGCCAAATATCCGGAAGGAACCCGCGGAAAATGGGTTGTTAAAAAAATTACCAATGCAGGCGCTTTTGTTGAACTTGAAGAAGGTATTGATGCGTTCCTGCATGCTGACGATCTTTCCTGGACTAAAAAAATACGGAATGTTTCCAGTGTTCTGACCGAAGGTGAAGAAGTGGAAGCTGTTATTATCAGCGTCAGCCCGGAAGAACGCCGGATCAGACTTGGTGTGAAACAGCTTCAGGGTGATCCCTGGCAGTCGTTCCACGACAAGAATCCCCGCGGAACCATTATTGAAGGTGAAATAACCGGAAAAACAGATTTCGGTGTGTTTGTACGTGTTGAGGGCGATATTGAAGGCCTTATTCACAAAAACAACCTTACCGAAACCCGTGAAGAAGATCCGGAAGAAAAACTTGCCTCCCTGAACGTCGGTGACAAAATTAAAGCGTCCGTAACTGAAGTAAACGTTGGTAAGCAGAAGCTTTCACTTTCTGTCCGCGAAATGAAGTATCGTGAAGAACGGGCTGAAATTTCCAAGTATATGGATGGAGATGAAGAGTCTGCTGATTCCTACACCCTGGCCGATATGCTCAAGGGCAAGGAAAGCTAGGCTCCGGCTGGTTGTTCCATGTCTGAAAGCGGTGTGAGTAACGAGGTAAAACGTCTCGAATCGCTTATTGAGATTAATTCTCTGATCAATTCCGAATACCGGGATGTCAGGGTATTACTCTCACGGATAATGGAATCAGCTGAAAAACTTATAGGCTCTGAAGCCTCGTCGCTTCTTCTGGTAGACAGTGGAACAAACCGTCTTTACTTTGAAATAGCGCTGGGTGACAAGGGTGAGGAAGTTAAGAAATATGTGCTGGAAATGGGTGAGGGGATTGCCGGCTGGGTGGCTCAGAACAACTGTTCTCTGGTTGTGAATGATGCCCAGAACGATCCCCGTCATTTCTCTGCTATCGGTGACGACACCGGTTTTAAAACCCGCAATCTGATAGCTGTTCCCATGCGTCAGCGCGAACAGGTAATAGGAGTTCTTGAAGTTATAAACAAATCCGGCGGAGCTCCCTTCAATGATGAAGATCTTTATCTTCTGGAAGTGCTGGCTAATCAGGCTTCCATTGCCCTGCAGAACGCCCGTGAGTATGATCGTTTGAGCAACGAATTGAATTCACTGCGCAAAGGAAGAGGGCGTGAAGGGGCTGCAGAACGCCGCGGCCGGAAAATGACCTGGGCCAGTCCGGTAACAGAGCAGGTGGTTCAGCAGGCAGCAAAAATGGCCGTTTCCGATTCTCCTGTATTGATTCAGGGCGAAAGCGGAACCGGAAAAGAACTGCTGGCTGATTATATTCACGCTTCGTCCAGAAGAAGCCAGTTTCCTCTTATTAAAGTAAACTGCGCGGCTATTCCGCATAATCTTCTGGAAGCAGAACTGTTCGGATATGAAAAGGGCGCATTCACCGATGCCGTCCGGGAAAAAACAGGATATTTTGAACGTGCTGACGGCGGCACACTTTTTTTAGATGAGGTTGCCGAACTGTCTTTACCCGCTCAGGGCAAACTGCTCCGGGTACTTCAGGACGGGCGTTACCAGAGGGTAGGCGGCGATAAGGATATTGTAGTTAATGTCAGATTAATTGCCGCGACAAATGTCAATCTGAGTGAAGCGGTGGCCAGTGGTTCTTTCCGCCAGGATTTATATTACAGGCTGGCAGTTCTTCCGCTTGAAATGCCGCCTTTAAGAGACAGACCGGAAGACATTGAAGTGCTGGCCCGTCGGTTTCTGGATGATTTTTCAACAGGAAAAACCAATGCTCCTGCTGATTTTACACTGGAAGCCATTCAGGTATTGTTTTCTTACCGCTGGCCGGGTAATGTCAGGGAACTGCGCAATGCTGTAGAGCGCGCTGTAATAATGGGAAGCGGATGTGAAAAAGTAAAGCCTGAACACTTTGGACTGAATAGAGGTGTTGTTCCGAATGTGGAATATAAGGGAAAAAGCCTTAAGGATTCGGTAACGGTGTTCAAGAAAAACCTTATTCGAGAGGTATTACAGGATACCGGCGGTAATCAGACAGCCGCCGCTGAAGTTCTGGGTATCCAGCGGACATATTTGTCGCGGATGCTGCGGGAACTGCAAATTAACCGTCGAGGAGAAATAGGATAATGAATAAAAAAACTGAACCTGAATTGACATTCAAAGAAAAAATTATTTTATACCTGAACAGTCACTGGAAGGCTGCTTCCATTTTACTGGGAGTACTTGTTCTTGCCATGGCCGGAATTCTTATTCTGGATCTGAGCGGCAGAAAAAAAGAAGAAGCTTCCGCAATGGCGGCGGAAGATATTCAGAAAGCCTTTGATGAGTGGAAGAAAGCTGAACCGGAAGACCGGGCTGATGAAGAGTTAAATACTCTTATCAATAGGGCTCTTTCCGATTATCCGCATAATTTTGCCGCTCAGAGAGCACTTTTTACCCGCGGCCTGATGGCTCTGGAAAAAGACGAATGGAACGGCGCTTCAGCGTCTTTTAATGAACTGGCTGAAAAGTGGCCGGAATCTTATCTGGCGCCTGTCAGCCTGGCAAACGCTGCTGGTGCTTTTGAGCAGGCCGGCAACATGGAACAGGCCCTGGCCAGCTGGCAGAAACTGGCGGATAATTATTCCGGCACATCGGCTAATGTACCGGAGGCGCTTTTTAATATTGCTCGTCTTAACGAAAAAGCCGGCAATAATGACGCGGCTCTGGAAGGGTATAAAAACCTTGAGTCTCTTTTTCCTTCCAGCCGTTGGACAGACCTGGCTAAAACACGAATTTTAATTCTTAAATAGCCGGCCGAAGGGGAGCCCAAAAGGGTAATTCTGATTCTGTGTTAAACTGCAGGGTAAAAACAATTAATAAATATCTTTTATTTTTATTCATAAGCTGTTTATTAATTTCCTGCGGTTTGCCGGAATATAAGGAACTGCCGGCTCCACTGGCTGAAGCACAGCCGGATCCGACAAGCATCAGTTTTCAAACTCCTGCCAATGTAAGCAGCATTACCGGGTACGTTCTTTATTATAAAATTTACTACAGCCAGACTGATTTTGACACTGAAAATGATCCTTCCGCCTTTCAGGAAAGCACCTACAGCGCTTCAGGAAAGAGCATGCCGGTTGGAAGTACCATTCCGCTGCAGCGCGGATTTGCCCGGGCGGGCATTTTTAACGATTCAGACTTGCGCTCATTTCAAATACCCGATGAAAATATTTCAAACCGTTATGTTTATATTGATTTTGACCATGGACAGCTTAACCGTGCGAGCATGGACGACACAAGCGAACTGCCGGCTGTTATTTTTGATACATATCCGTCAGGTGCTCTGCTGAGTCAGCGGTTATGCCGGGGAATAAATGATCCGACAAATACAGCTTCTGACAAGCTGCTCTCCTTTGTTGCGGACTGGGACTGGAACGACACCAGCCCGGATGACGGATATAACGATGCCGACCTTTACCGCAAGAAGAATTTAACAGCCAGCTACAGTGTTCATGATATTGTTGAAAGTTTCAAAACGGGAACTGCGCCTCCTGCATCTTGGGCAACCGGAACCAGTGAGCTTATTATTGGATTTGCCGTCTACGCTCAGGGCTTCAGTCCGTCACCGCTGACAATTATTTACAGTAAGCCTGTTTTTCTGGGTTCTGTAAAATACAGCCCCTTAAATGACGCCGACAGGGTTTCATCACGTCCTTCTGAATAATCTCCACAACTTCCGATAATGTATATTCTGTCTACCGATAGGCTGCAGGTGAAAACAACGTATTCTGCTTGCTAAACGGTGCTGATTCCCGTTATTCTCCTATTCAATGAAAAAGCACGAAGATACGGCTGCCGCCTGCAGGGAATTTACACGTTTTTTGGAAATAATTGATACACTGCGCAATCCGGGCGGCTGTCCATGGGATATTGAGCAGACCCCTGAAAGCCTGCGGGGCAATCTTGTAGAAGAGGCTTACGAAACAGTGGAAGCTCTCAATGCCGGCGATCCTGAGCATGTCAGGGAAGAACTCGGGGATGTTATGCTTCTGGTTGGAATGATTTCCCGCATTTTCAGTGAAAGCGGCAGCTTTAATATTGCCGATGTTTTAAGAGAAGTTTCTGATAAACTAATCCGCCGGCATCCCCATGTTTTTGGTTCAGTGGAAGTAGAAAATACGGAAGAAGTTCTGCGCAACTGGGAACAGATTAAAATAGACGTTGAAGGACGTGCGGAAAAATCAGCGCTTGACAACATTCCGGCCAATTACCCTCCCCTTCAAAAAGCCTGGAAAATGCAGAAAAAAGCCGCCAAAAAAGGCTTTGACTGGCCCGACTCATCCGGCGCTCAAAACAAAATTCTCGAAGAGCTGAAGGAACTGGAAGAAGCTGCGCCGGAGTGCCGGGAAGAAGAACTGGGAGATTTACTTTTTTCAGTTGTTAATCTGGCCCGTCACCTGCATATCAATCCGGTTCTGGCTCTCCAGCAGGCCAACTCCAAATTTAACAAGCGTTTCCGGTATGTGGAGCAGAAAATGGCTGAAAACAATATACCCATGAGCCCCGATAAACTAGAGCAAATGGACAAATTCTGGGATGAAAGTAAATAGCTATTTATGCCGTCTGTAATGAATGGAAAGTAATAAGCCCATTGACATCATAACCATCCAGAGAGAAGAACCGCCGTACGAAAGAAAAAACAGGGGAATACCTGTAATCGGCATAACACCTATGGCCATTCCAATGTTCTGAATAACATGAAATGAAACCATGGCCGCAATACCGACAGCCAGATATGTTCCAAACCGGTCCTGGGATGTGTAGGCGGTATACAAAGCACGGAAAATAATAATACTGAACAAACCAAAAACAACCAGTGAACCGATAAAACCCATTTCTTCGGCAATAATGGAAAAAATGAAGTCCGTGCTTTGTTCCGGCAGAAATCTGTAATGCGACTGAGTTCCCCGCAGAAAACCTTTACCCACAAATCCGCCGGAACCAACAGCCGTTACAGACTGAATTATATGCCATCCGGCACCCTTGGGATCGATCTGGGGTTCCAGAAAAACCACCAGACGCATCATTTGATAACCCCTCAGAAGACGGGACGCACCGATAATTCCGAAATATGATGTTGATAAAATACTGTAGCAATAGAGGAAAACCGCAAATATTTTCTTTTTGAAGTACAACCAGCCTGCAATCAGAAGAGTAAGCAGCAATATAATGGAGGCTGTTAAAATACGGACAATATGCGGATCCGAAAAAATCCGGTAGAAACTGGAAGGAGTTGCCGCTATAAATTCATTCCGGGCAATCCCCAGTACACCGGCAACGATCAAAATACCGGCAAGCAGAGGGAACACCAGAAGCCGCCAGTTTAAACCGCTGACAAAAGCCATTGCCCATGCAATAGGAATATAGACAATGGCGGTTCCCAGGTCAGGCTGTACAAGAACCAGCAGCACCGGAATTCCCGTCAGAATTGCGGCGCCGCCCAGATTGCGCAGCTGTCCGCCGCCGCTGCCCCATTCATCAAACCACCAGGCCAGCACCAGAATCAGTCCCAGTTTGCCGAATTCAGACGGCTGAAGACCTACGCTTCCTACTCCCAGCCAGGCACGGGCGCCTTTAATGTAGTTTCCAACAATAAGAACAAGAACAAGAAGGAAGAGAACTATCAGATAATAAGCCAGCGCCCACTGCTTCCAGTGGCGGTAATCCAGAAGTGCCGTTACTGTCATTAAGGCCATTCCCGTAACAGCCCAGATAATCTGTCTTATCCACTCACGGGAAACCTGAACGCCGTTTGAATTGACACCGCTGGAATAAATAAACGCTATTCCCAGGCCCAAAAGGCCTAATACAGTAAGAATAAGAACAATATCAAGACGCAGGAAAGTTTTAGGAGAATTGTCATTACTTATCACTGGCTGTCCTCGTTTTCTTTCTTTGGACGTTCATAAGGATATCCCGGGCGCGGCAGCGGAAGAGTGTCCCAGCTCCACCAGATGCGCCGTCTTCTCCATTCTTCAATAACTTCTTCGTAAGTTCTGTTTCCAAATATACCTTCAAAAACAATATCGGTGGCCTTCGGCGCCCACCAGTCGTAGTTTTCATCAGCTTCCGCTATGGCAACAACCACAACTCTTTCTTCAGGATTGGGTGTCTGCCATGGACCGTAAGCAACAAACCAGTCGTGCCAGCGGTCATCCAGGCCCACCTCTCCCGTACCTGTCTTGCCGGCAATTTCAACAGACTGAGTGTAGATGGCCCAGATACCTGTTCCTTCGGTAACAACACCACGCATAGCGGATTGCAGATAATCCCAGTCTTCGTCTTCCAGGCCTTCCACGGTATGCAGAAGTTCAGGCTCTGTCTCCTGAAGCACCTGTCCCGTGCGTGCATTGCGGACAGATTTCAGAATGTGGGGGCGGTAAACTTTGCCGTCATTGGCTATAGCCGCCAGAACATTGGCAACCTGAAGAGGCGTTACCAGCAAAAACCCCTGCCCTATACATGAGTTGAGCGTATCTCCTCCGGTCCAGGGAGTGTTGTAGGTATCTTCTTTCCAGGCTTTTGTGGGTACAATTCCTTTTACTTCTCCATCCAGCTCTATACCGGTTACAGAGCCCAGGCCGAATCGGCGGGCGTAGTCGGAAATAACTTCAATACCGAGTTTCTCGACACCCATGGTTCCAAAATATATGTTGCAGGAATTCTCCAGAGCTCCCCGAAGATTAAGAGAGCCGTGACCGCTGCGTTTATGGCATTTGAACTCCCGGTTTCCCAAACGCATAACACCGCGGCAGTTGACCGTCTGGTTCGGGTCGACAGCATTTTCTCCAAGCAGCGCGGCTGTCATGACAAGTTTAAACGTTGAGGCCGGGGCGTAAGCGGACTGAAGCGTACGGTTCAGGAAGGGAAAATTGTCATTCAGGCTCAAACGGTTGAAATTCCCGGGACCGTCTTCCCTGAAAGCGTTGGGATTGAATGAGGGATATGAAACCAGAGCAAGAATTTCACCAGTAGCCGGACGGAGAACAACCATTCCTCCCTTACGGGGGCCTAAAGCTTTTTCGGCCAGTTCCTGAATATGCCTGTCAATGGTCAGAACAACATCAAGACCGTTTTTGGGCGGCGTAATATCTTCTTTTCCCTGATTACGCCCCTTAACATCGACAGTGCGGTATATACGGCCGTCTTCTCCCCGGAGAACAGTGTCAAAGGTTTTTTCGGCCCCTGTTTTCCCCAGACTGGCTGTGTTTGCGTATCCTTCGTTGTAAAGAACCTGAAGCTCTTCAGTTGTTATATTCCCCACGTAACCAAGAATATGAGAAATGGAACCGGTGTTGTTGTACCAGCGGTAAGGCTTGCTTGACCAGCTGACCCCTGGAAATAATTCAGAATTTTCCGCCAGCCGTACAACGGTGTTGTAATCCACACCCGCCAGAAGCTCTACAGGGTTCCATGAGTACTCCCAGTTAGCGGGAATTTTTTCAAGCAGTTCCTCCGGGTCGGCCTTGAGTACCGCCGCCAGATTCGTTACAAGGCCCTGCGGGGTAACAGCGGGATCAATTTCCGCGGGAATAACATTGATGGCAAATGAATCAATATTCATTGCCAGAGGTTCATCTTCATTTCTGTCCCAGATAAGGCCGCGCTGAGCCGGCAGTGATTCCGAACGGAGAGCAACGGCACGGGCCCGTCCTTCCCAGACCAGATTATCAACAATCTGAATTTTAAATAAATGGGCAATGTAGAGCACAAAAATCAGCAGTACAGCACTGCCGAAAATGACAAGAGGTACACGCAGACTGTTATTTCCAGGAGTGTCTCCCCACCCCATTAGAAACCGCCTCTCCGTAATTCCGTCAGCTTTGAAATTTGATAAGAGATAAAGAAAACAAGCGGCGCCAGGGCAATATTAGCCAGCGTTTCCCATAAAGTATTCAGGGTAAAAGTCTGAATGGTGCCCAAATGCAGAGCAAAAACAAGATCCAGCAGCGATGCTCCGCCGTATTTGATAAAAGTTGCGGTTAAAGCAGCCAGAAAAGGCATTATAAGCGGCCCGGGGCTTATATGGTTGTGAAGCCGGCCGAAAAGATAACCGGACAGAGTGTAGAGAAAAGCGTGAAAGCCCAAAGGAGCAAGACTGAGCAGGTCGTGATTCAAACCGATAATGAATCCCGCAATCAGAGCCACCATGGAACCGTAGCGCCAGGAAAGAGCCACAAAAAACAGCAGAGCCAGATCCGGCATGAAATCAAAAGGCATAATCTGTACCAGCAGTGTAGACTGCAGTATGCTCAAAACGGCACTTATAATAACTGTAAGAATAATACGGACTATCACAGCTGCTCTCCCGATTCCTTCAGGACAAACACATATTCCGTTTTGGTAATATCTATAACAGGATTCAGAATAAGATCCATGGATGTGGAGTATTCCTGTGTACGCACTTCCGCCACCCGTCCAATAAAAATGCCGGAAGGATAAATGGACTGCATGCCCGAGGTTACAACCAGGTCGTTAATTCCAACCATATTCCCGGCAGATTTGCGTACATAACGCATTACCAGCTGTCCTTTTTCATTGCCTCTGCCGCTGACAAGTCCCTCAAAACGGCCTCTCTGCAGTCTGGCAGCCACATAGTTATCAGGCGCGACAATGGGCCGCACCTGGGCCGTATGCGCGGCAACACTGACCACTTTGCCGACTAAACCGAAAAAACCATCCTGAAAAGCCGAAACAACCATTCCGGAACGGATTCCGTCATACGTACCAAGGTCAATAACAATAGTGGAAAAAAGATTGGAAGGATCACCGGCAATAACCCGTCCGGGAATATGTTCGAATTCCGTACCCGCTGAAAACCCCAGAAGCTTTTTCAACTCGGCGTTTTCCCGGCGCAGCTCAACCAGGCTGCGTTCCATTCCCTCATAAGTACTCAGCTGCTGCAATGCCGCTTCATACTGCACACGCATTTCACGCAAACGGCGCAGAGAGCCGAAACCGTCTTTAATGCGCGCACTGCCCTCTCCTGCAATTCTCTGTGCCCCCTGAATAAAGCCGCCTAAAAAACGTACAGCCGAATCCTTGTCTTTCAGGGTGCCGGTAAAGAGCAGGAGCACTATTGAAAAAATGAGCAAAACGGCCAAAACCGCTTCAGAGCGGATACCGCTGCTACCTTGCTCTCCCATGGCCCTGTTAACCGCTCAGGGCATCGTAAAGCGCCCGGTTACCTGTACTGCCAATTGCGTGATCGTAGTACTGACCGGCTCCTATGGCCACACAGAGCAAAGGATCCTCAGCCAGTATAACCGGCACGCCGGTTTCTTTGGAAAGCAGTTTGGGCAGCCCTTTCAGAATAGAGCCGCCGCCGGTCATGACAATGCCGCGTTCAACAATATCCGCGGCCAGCTCGGGAGGTGTCTGCCCCAGGGTGCGTTTTACTTCTTCGACAACAGCGTTAATGGGTTCCTGAAGCGCTTCACGTACTTCAACCGAGTCTATTTCAAGACGCCGGGGAAGTCCGGTTATTGCGTCGGTTCCCTTAATTTCCATTTTATCAATATTTTTTTCAGGACTTGCATTGCCAATTTTGATTTTCAGCTGTTCTGCGGTCTGTTCACCAATAATAAGATTATGGACGGTGCGGACATGTTTTATAATGGCCAGATCGAAGGCGTCACCGCCAAGACGTATGGCATTGGTAACAACCATTCCGTTAAGTGAAATAACGGAAATTTCAGTAGTTCCTCCGCCGATATCAACCACCATGTGACCGGCCGGCTCAAAGATGGGAATTCCGGCTCCTATGGCCGCGGCCAGCGACTCCGCAATAATTTTGACATCTCTGGCACCGGCTTTATAGGCAGCCTCTTCCACCGCCCGGCGTTCCACTTCCGTAATACAGGAGGGTACACCCATTACCATGCGCGGTTTGATAATCCATCTTTTGCTGAGCACCTTGCTGATAAAATAACGGATCATCTTTTCTGTTGTTTCCAGATCGGCAATAACACCGTCTCTTAAAGGGCGGATCGCAATAATTTCACCCGGAGTTTTCCAGAGCATTCTTTTGGCATCGTGACCAACCGCCACAACTTTCTTGGTACCCCTTTCAACAGCTACTACGGAAGGTTCACTGCTGAGAACACCCTTGCCCCTGACATAGATCAGTGTATTACAGGTTCCAAGATCAATTCCGATATCTGCGGTAAGGCCGCTGAACATTTTTTTCCGTTTGCTCATTTTCTTCCTACCAAAAAAAATTCAGTCATACAGGCGTCTGAGAGCTGCAGTATGCCGGGGCACTATGCGTATTACCTTATGCCACGCGGAACGGGCTTCCCGGGTCATTCCCATTTCGGCATAGGTCTCACCAAGGAGGAAAAGAAGATCCGCATTCTCCGGATCCATTTCCGCCAGACGCTCCAGAACATCCTGAGCCATTCTGTAATTACCGACATCATAGTAGAGTTGTCCCAATTGTGATAGTCCTCTTTTCCTTAAAGCGTCATCTCTGGTCTCTTTAATAACTATCTTATAATAACCGGCGGCATCATCGTAGCGTCCCAGGCGGAAAGCTTCTTCCCCCAGGGTTAAAAGCAGTTTATCTGTAGGATGCGTTTCCGCAGCCTTTTCATACCAGTCCATGGCACCTTCAAAATCACCCAGCTGGGAATAAGAACGGCCGAGAAACTCATAGCTGTCCTCCGCCAGATAACCGGCTTTCAGCGATTCAGAAAGGTAATACACAGCCAGATCCGCCCAGTAAGGCCCTTTAAGCAGATAAGCCTTGCCCAAAAGATAGTTAACCCGCTCAGGATTCGGCGTATCACCACGGGTTTTCAAAAGCCTTAAATAGCCGATACTGGTGTTCAGATTGTTCAGGCGCTCTTCATAAGAGAGCCGGGATATTCCCAGAAAAAAACGCCCGTAAGCGGCGTACAGCAGCGCGTCACGGTCCATGGGATGTTCCGCAAGGCGCTCTTCAGCCAGACGGACCACTTCAGAGTAATTCCCGTCCGACCAGAGAGTTGACATGGACAAAATTTCACTGCCGGACTGAGACTGCATCCGGAAAAGACGGGCACCGTGATTCAGTGCCAGCAGAACAAGAGCCAATACAGCCGTCAGCACAAGAATACCTGTAATGGCTTTACGTGATTTACGGTGCACTGTCAATCTGTATCTGCTCATATCACAAAAAACGGGCCGGTAAGCCGGGTTCTGTTTACGGCCGCCATCTATCTTATTCAGCCGTTACCGGCTGAATTCTCAGCGCTCTACCCGCGGACTCAAGGCGGGGAACCTGTCCGCTGCTTGAACTTGCTCCTGATGAGGTTTACCTTGCATTTCAGGTTACCCTGAAACCGGTGAGCTCTTACCTCGCCTTTTCACCCTTACCGCGGAAAACCGCGGCGGTATTTTTTCTGCGGCACTGGCTGTCACCTGAGTGCCCGGGCGTTACCCGGCATCATCCCCTGCGGAGCCCGGACTTTCCTCCAGCTTATGCCGGCGGCGGCCCGGCCCGTCAATTTAATTATATATCAGCAATTAATTAAAATCCAGACTGACTCAGAGCTCTTCCTGAGCGCCAACCAGATCAGCCAGTCCGCCGACATCTTCATTTTCAAATTCAAAAACTTCAGCCACCGGCTCATCGCCTTCTTCCCAGAAAAGAATACGGCTGCAGTATGGACAGAACTGAATTTCTCCGCCGGCGCGTACATCGTTGACAAACTGGGCCGGTAAAACTATATGACAGCCGCTGCAGACGTTGGATTTAACAGGAACAATACCGACACCCGACTTGTTCCGTATAATTCTTTTGAACTTGAAAAGAATGTCATCGTCCATACCCGGAGTTATTTCTTTTTCCTGAAGAGTCAGTTTTTCCAGCTGTTCTTCCTTGGTACTGGTTTCAGCTTTAATTTTGTCTTTTTCCGCCAGCAGTTCTTCTTCCTGCATGCCGATCATCTGTTCTTCACGCTCCAGAACAGTTTTCATTTCTTCCAGGTCGCGCTCGCATTTCTGAATTTCACGGCGGAAACGCTGCTCTTTTTCCGTGGCATCGCGAATTTCCTTATCCAGTGCTTCATATTCACGCTGAGTGGAAATAACATCCATGCGTTTCTCAAATTCTTCCCGCATGTGTTCGGCTTCGGTCATTTGAAAATTCAGGTGCTTAATTTCCGCTTTGGTTGCTTCATATTCGTTGTTTTTTTCAACATAGGATTTTTTGAGACGGTTCAAAATTTCCTGCTTTGTTTCCAAAGCCCGCGGAATTTCAAGAATATCCCGTTCTATCGTGAATTTTTCTGACAAAATTTCCTGCAGTCTCTGCAGCTGTTCAAACGTTTTTTCCATAATCGTCCTCAATAATCCTTTTTTAATTTTCCAAATAATCTTTTAATCGGCGGCTGCGTTTGGGATGGCGCAGGCGCCGGAGAGCTTTCGCTTCAATCTGCCGTATTCTTTCCCGGGTTACATTAAAATACAAGCCCACCTCTTCCAGCGTCAAAGAATAACCGTCGTCAAGGCCGAAACGCATTTTCAGCACTTCCTGCTCGCGCGGAGGCAGTGTTTCCAGAACATTCTGCAGCTGTTCCTGCAGAATACGGAAGGCTGTCTGGCTGGCCGGGTTTTCAACATCTTTATCTTCAATAAAGTCGCCCAGAAGGGAATCTTCTTCCTCTCCAATGGGTGTTTCCAGACTGATAGGCTCACGGGCCACATTCTTGACAGATTTAACACGCGACACAGTCCAGCCCAGACGTTCGGCAACTTCTTCGTCTGACGGCTCACGGCCCTTCATCTGCATCAGCTGGCGGGATTCACGGACCACCTTGTTGATCTGCTCAATCATATGGACAGGAACACGGATGGTTCTGGCCTGGTCGGAAATGCTGCGGGTAATGGCCTGACGGATCCACCATGTGGCATAGGTGGAAAATTTGTAGCCTTTTCTATACTCAAATTTCTCAACCGCTTTAATAAGGCCGATGTTGCCTTCCTGCACCAGATCGAAAAAGTGAAGGCCCCGGTTGGTGTATTTTTTTGCAATACTGACAACCAGGCGGAGGTTGGCCTTGATAAGCCTGTTTTTGGCCGTTTTCATCATGACGCGGCCATGATGGATTTCTTCGGCCATATCCAGAATGCTGTCAACCGAGGCTTCAAACTCAATTTCCATATCGCGCAGTTTTTTTTCCGTTACCTGCACCTGGCGGATAAGTTCTTTTATCTCATCGGCACTCAAGCCCAGACGTTCTTCAATGGTTTTGCGCTCATCAGTTTTGGCCAGACCGCGCCCCAGAGCCCGGATTTCACGCATGGAGCGGACACCCAAAGTCCGTTCGATGCGGTACTGCTTATGCTGGTACTGCTTTATTTTTTTGACAGCCGCCGCGTAGTGGTCGGAAAAACGGACAATTTCTTCCTGATGGATATCAACTTCACGGATATTTTTCAGCAGGGAACGCCGTTTAGTCTGAAGCTTCTTGTCGGTCAGAACATCGCCGTCAGTGGCAGCAATACGGTTTTTCATATCCATGTACTGCTTGAGGGGTGTTACCAGCGGTTTAAGAGAATCGCGGTAAAACTGATTAATACGGCGCCGTTCAGCCTGATACTCGGCTACTTCCTTTTTGGAATAGTTCAGGTCGTGCGGGTCTTCTTTTGTAAAAGCTTTCAGAGAGAGTTCATAAAATTCAGGAATAATCAAGCCGGAGTTTCTTAACACTTTCTTTATAATGTTTTCTCCGTCTTCCATCTGCTTGGAAAGCTTAACTTCCTGCTCCGCCGTCAGAAGATTTTCTTTACCTATTTCCCGCAGGTAAAGACGAATGGGATCGTCAACAGACGCGTCCTTGTCGCTGTAGACCAGTTTTTTTGCCGCGGAAGGCAAAACAGCGGAATCGGCATTTTCAGCGTCTGATTCATCGTCTTCATCTTCTTCGTCTTCCGGGCTTTCAGAGGCGGTTTCGTCATCATCGTCCAACTCAATAGCCGGATCCATTTCATCTTCATCGTCTATCAGATGCTCTTCGTCTACATCGTCTTCATCATCTATCAGATGCTCTTCGTCTACATCATCTTCATCTGTTTCGGCATTCGGCGGGGTATCTTCATCTCTGCCGAGTATTTCCACGCCCTTTTCTTCCAGTACACTGATTAGTTCATTGAGCATGTCGGATTTCACCTGCTCATCAGGTAGCCAGTCGTGTAATTCATCAAAACTGATAGTGCGGTTTTTATCCACATGTTCCATCAGTTTTTCAAACACGGGATGGGAATTAATATCTGCCATTATCACCTTGCCTGGTATTTCAATTTCATGATTTCCTGATCGATTTCCTGTATCCTTCGAATACGGGCACTCTGTATATCCGGATCCGGATCCGAGCGGGATTCCCGGGCCATGCCCCGAATTAATTCCGCCCGCTCCTCAGTTATGCTTCGGCATACAAGCCGGTTAACTATATCGCGTATTGTTTCTTCAGCTTTTTCGTTATACACTTCCGTCGCAGCCTTTTCCAGAATAAACCGGGTTAAAGACTCATCTTCCAGCAGTTCCACCAGTACATCGGTGCGGGGAACGCTCTCCCCTGCACTCAGCTCATCCAGAACCCTGTAAATAGATAAAGCCCGGCTGTCCCGGAGCATTTCGGGAGCAAGCAGCTCCCTTAAAAGAGGAAAAAATTCAGGTTTTACTGCCACAGCGGTCATTAAAAATAACTCATCACCACTCGGATCGGAAATTTGTTCGGCAGGTTCTGTGTAACGCGGACGCTCTATCTTCCTCCGTTTCTGGCGGGAAAAATCCCGGATAACCGTTGCCGTATCCGCCTTCATGGCTTCAGCGAGCTGTTTAAGATACGCTTCTCTTCTAACCTCCGACCCCACCGCTTCCAGGTAAGGTGTGAGTTTCTCCAGTGCCTCCTCCTGCGCTTCTCCGGAGATATCCGTTTGAGCACTCAGCAAATATACAAAATAGTCAAAGAACAATATAGCACCTTCAACTATTCTTTTCAATGAATCAGGCCCTTTATTCAGTAAAATATCTGCCGGATCACTCTCGGGAGGCATAAGAGCGGTTTTTACAGTAAAACCGGCCTTCTCAGCCGTCACGGCCGCCTTAAAGGTGGCATTCACACCCGCCTCATCGCCGTCGAAAAGAATTATCAGGGTATTCGCGCTTCTTTTAAGCAAACGGGCCTGCTCTTCCGTAAAAGATGTACCCAGCGGCGCCACAGTGTAAGGAATATCGGCCTGCATGCACGCAAGCACATCAAGGTTTCCCTCGCAGAGTACAGCACTCTTTGCGGAGCGGAGAGCGCCGCGGGCCTGCGCATAGCCGTAAAGCTCACGGCTCTTGCGGTAGAGAAGTGTTTCCGGTGAGTTGATATATTTGGGTTCCCTGTTCTGGAGTGTCCGTCCACTGAAAGCAACAACCTGCTGTCGGCTGTTCATAACCGGAAACATCAGTCTGTCCACAAAATACGACCACCGCGGAGATTTGCGGCTGAATAAACCCGTTTCCCGCAGAAACGCGGGAGAGTATTTCTTTTTAACAAGAAAATTGTAGAGCCACTCACCGTCGGCAGGAGCCCAGCCCAGCATATACGCGTCTGATGTTTCTTCGCTGATTCCCCTGCTTTGCAGATATTGACGGGCGTGCTGCGCCCCCGGATGATTTTTCAGCAGCCAGTGAAAGGTATTGCAGGTGCGGGTGTAGAGTTCTTCCAGCGCCTTGCGGTTATTTTTCCATGCCTCATTACGCCCCTCATTCCTATCCGGCAGAGCAATTCCTGCCTTGTCAGCCAGCCGCTCTACGGCTTCCGGAAACGACAGGGCTTCTGTTTCCATAATAAACTGATAAATACTGCCGCCCTTGTGACAGCCGAAACAGTAAAAAAGGTTTGAATCGGGATCTACCGAAAAAGAAGGCGTCTTTTCCGCATGAAAGGGACAGAGGCCCCACCATTTGTTTCCCTTGCGTGTCAGCGAAACATGACTGCCGACAATTTCAAGAATGTCGCTCTTACGGCTTATTTCTTCAATCAGCCGTTCAGAAAAACGTCCTGCCACAGTTTTATTCCTTTACAACAAACTGATTCAGGTAAGCTTCGCGGGCATTCAAATGGTCTGCATAATACCGGGAAAAGACGTGTGTTCCTTTCTGGGGATTTTTAACAACAAAAAACAGTGCATCCGTATCCGCGGGGAAAAAAGCGGCGGACAAAGCTGTCTGTCCGGGCGAACAGATAGGCCCCGGCGGCAGTCCCGAATGACGGTATGTATTGAAATCAGAGGGAATATCCAGGTACTGCTCAAAAATCCGGCGGTTAAAACGCAGATAGTCGTCTTTAAACGGGGCGCCGGAAGGAGTATTGACAATGGCATACACCACCGTTGCGCAGGATTCCAGACGCATATTCTGAGTCAGACGGTTGTTAAATACCGCGGCAATCATGGGAGCTTCTTCCGGCACACGGTATTCACGCTCAACAATAGATGCCAGAGTAACCTTTTCATGCAGCTGTTTCCGGGTTAAGCCCTTCCACGCGGGATCCACTTTGTCCAGTTCACGGAAAAACTGATCGGCCAGAAGACGAACAAGCATACGGGCCGTTTCACGGGAAGTCTGAGCATTCAGCTCCAGAGGTGTTTCTATTTTGTATGTGTCCGGAAAAAGATAGCCCTGAAGCCCTTCAGGATTCTCCTTGACAGGATAATCCGGCGCCAGCAGAACAATGGCGTCCATAACATCAGAGGCATAAGCAAGACCGCTGTTTTCCACCCGGGAAGCTAAATCCGCCGCCGTTATACCGGGAGGAAACACCAGGGTACTGTAAACCCGCTGACTCTCCAGAGGCGAAGTGAGGGCCCTGATAACTTCTGACGGACGGCTTCCCGGTGTCAGGGAAAAACGTCCGGCCTGAAGCGGAGAGAGCATACCGGCCTTGTCCATAATTTTATAGCGCAGGCTTGTGTAGGAAGCACTGGCGATGAGACCGGAATCTTCCAGCATAGACGCAATGGACGAAAAGTACATTCCATGAGGAACAACAATTTCCACAGGTGCTGAGGACTCATCTCCGTAAGGCCGGTCCAGGACAAACCAGAACAGCACGGCCGACAGCACAAGAGTAACGGGCAGCACAATCAGCAGAAAAAACAAAAAGGCTCTCATAAATTGTCCTTTATAATTCAAATTCATGCCCCTCCCGGGCCAGTTCTATATCAAGCGGGCCGCTGCTGTGATGCTCCAGACGGCTGTCGAACCACCGCGCTGAACGCAGAATACCTTCCAGATGCGCATCGTCATTCAGAGGATCATGATGAAACATATACAGTTTGCGTATGGAAAATTCACGGACAAATTCAACTGCAAGACTGTAGGAAGAATGGCCCCAGTTGTATTTTTCAATAGCTTCACCAAGTGTATACTGCGCGTCCAGAACAATAACATCCGCATCCTGAAAATACTTCACATTTTTAGGGGTCCGCTCAAAATCCCTGGGTGTCAGTTCCGTGTCAGTGGAATAAATAAACGAACGCCCTGCTTCCACACACTTGTAGGAAATACATCCGTTGGGATGATTCCGGCGTATCCAGTAAATTTTCATTCCCCCCAGCAACAGTTCTTCATTTCTTTTCAGAATACGGAACTCTGTCCGGGCATTAAAGCTGTCCCAGTCCACCGGGTGATACGGCACTTCCATAAATTTGCGGAGTATACGCTCCATTGCCGGATAAGGACTGTAGAACGTTACTTTCACATTCGGATCGTAGAGAGCTCCGAAATAAGGAATACCCAGAATATGATCGTAATGAAAATGACTGATAAAAATATGATATTCAGTGATTTTCTGCCGGGTGCGCCGTATCCACTTTTCCATTTCACGCAGGCCGGTGCCTGCATCGAACACAACAACACAGCCCTGCGCGCTGCGTACTTCCACACACGGTGTATTACCTCCGGTAGTGCCGAATATGCCGGGCGGAAGTGAATTCAGAAACCTCTGCCGTGTTTCTGAATTGACCAGATCATGAGGCTTAACTCTCTGCAGAGCAGCTGCAATTTTACCTCTTATTACTTCCGGTCCCAGAGGTGCAGGACTGGAGCCTCTCACCCCCCAAAAACGAACGCGCATTTCACCTCCACGGTTCACTCTATAATATAATACTATAATACTCTGAAGAAAAAAATTAATATGAATTACGAAATTTTGTCCGGATTTATGAATAATTCTTCCGCACGGTCAGCCAAAACGGCCTCAATAGCCTCTTTACTGTGAAAACAGCCCTTATTCATACCCGGACATTCTTCCGCTTCCCTGTCCCATTCAGCCCTGTTCGCCAGAACAGCCGGCCAGAACGGATAGGAACGGCACTGGCGCGGCCGGGCCGCGTACACAGTGCATCCCCCGTCCCAGAAAATGCAGTCATAATTGTCTTTTTCTTCCAGACTGAGACGTGAAGTAATACCCAGATTAACCTTTCTGCAGTACTTTTGGATAAACTCACTCTCTGTCATTTGCACATGCTCTGCCAGGCGGGTTAAATCGTTTTGAGTCAGAAACACATACCCCGGGTCATGCCGGCAGCAATGCCCGCACGACACACAGGAAAAGTTAAGACCTTTATGCCAGAAAGTCTCTGTCTCTGAATTCATAGAGTCCTTACCGCCTGTAAAAGCATCGGGTAGGAGGTAGGCTCGCGCCTACCGTCCTCCCACACCACCGGGCATACGGTTCCGTACCACGGCGGTTCGTAATCCATTGCGATACGCCAAC
>PDWI01003311.1_pt1 | contig 22846 bp, 21 predicted proteins | sample 1430891 | NCBI WGS metagenome assembly PDWI01 (sample SAMN01162508, study PRJNA174530) | Oral metagenome, whole genome shotgun sequencing project. | biome: Marine environment; feature: Marine mammal; material: Swab sample of the gingival sulcus; isolation source: swab sample of gingival sulcus... | reverse complement strand
CAACACCGGAACAACTGGTTGCAAAAATTATAACAGCATTAAACGACAAAAAATTTCTTGTTGCTGACAAGCTGCGAGATCAACTTGTAAATTCTCACCCTGAGGCATTAACAGAAATTCTTAAAATCTCGGACATCATTGAAAGAGCAAAAACCAGTAATCTGGATGAACAACACCTTGCCATCTGGGCTGATCTCTATAAAGACCTGTCAGAGGACGAGACAAACAACCTGTTCTACAGCCTCAAAAAAGTTATCGTTCCTCCGAAAAAGAAAATTCTTTCCCACGGCACATATAACACCAAACTGTTTTTTATAGATAAGGGGACAGTAACTGTCTTTATAACCAAAGAAAACAAAAATAAAATCATTACCCAGCTTGGACCCGGAGACTTACTTGGTGAATACACCTTTACAACCATTTCATTATGCTCAGCATCAGTTGTAAGCACATCAACGGTACAACTGAGATATGTTGACATTGCAATAGCTGAGAAGTGGGTGGACACCACACCTGCCCTCTACGACAAGGTAGTAGCATATTGTGAGCAAAAAGGGAAAATTGACGACATTTTACGTCAAAAACAACTCAAGAGACACAACCATCCAAGATTCAATGTAGCCGGCAATGCAATGGCAACCCTGCTTGACAGTAAAGGAAATAAAACAACTTCATACATCAAAGGAGTCCTCTCCAACGTTTCTGAATCCGGCTGTTGTTTCGATATCCATTGCTCCAAAAAGGCTCTTGCCAAATCACTGCTGGCAAAGGTCTGTCATACAAAACTCACCACTGGGAACAAGGATGACCGCATACGAATTTCTACCATCGGAAAAATAGTCAGAGTGGGTTGTCATCTGCACAACGATTACTCGATTCATATGAAATTTCTAAAACCTGTACCTAAAGATGTATTGAGACCTCTAACCCATTTCAAATACAGCGCATGATTCCATCAACTCCATTTACTGTAAAACCGATTCCTACTGTCTATTTTGGAGTCGGTGAAACGGCAAAATTGCCAGCAATCATCACCTCCCTTTCATCACAACTTTTGCTGATAACTGGAGAAAAAAGTTTTATTTCAACCCAGCTATATCAGAAAATGCGAGAAAAACTTGCTGAAGACAAGACAGAGGTTTTTCATGCCAGGATCTCGGATGAACCAACACCCGAGGATATTGATAAAATAACCGGGCGACATCAAGACAAGAATATCGACTGTGTTGTAGCCATCGGCGGGGGCAGCGTTTTGGACACCGGAAAAGCTGTTGCGGCGATGCTCAAAGAAAATTGTTCTATTATCGAGGTATTGGAAGATATTGGCAGCAGGCAACCATCGGGAAAAACCCTGCCGGTAATTGCAGTCCCGACAACTTCAGGAACCGGGAGTGAGGTAACTGCAAACAGTGTCATCACCAAAGCTGGTGACAATGGTTTTAAAAAGTCACTCCGCCATGTGAATTTTATTCCGTCTATTGCACTGGTTGATCCACAACTGACAATAAGCTGCCCAAAATACATAACAGCCGCCTGCGGAATGGACTGTTTCACCCAATTAGTTGAAGGATTTTTATCCATCAACGCCTCACCTTTTACCGACTCTCTAGCCTTAGAGGCCATAAAACAATGTTACCCGGCCCTTACCACCTGCTATCTTGACCTGGGAAACATAGAGGCTAGAACAGCTCTGTCTTACAGCGCATTTATTTCAGGAATTGTATTAACCAATGCCGGACTCGGTACTGTTCACGGCTGCGCCCCGATTTTGGGCAGTATTTCCAACATTCCCCACGGGACAGTCTGTGGGACACTGATGGCCACGGCTAACCGGGCAACATTAAAAAAATTAAGAAGGTTAAAAACAGATGATGCTCTGCATAGCTTGAATAAATATACCCTTCTTGGCCAAATAACTTCTGATAAGACAAATAAAAGTGGTCAGTACTATCAAGACAGCTTCATAGCTGCACTGGAGTCACTCACCGAATTTCTCAAAATCCCTGCGCTGTCATCACTAAATATTCCAAAAGAACAATTGGAAATTATAGCATCAAAATCAACGAACAAGAACAACCCTGCCTGGTTGAACGAAGAAGAAATATTACAAATGTTGGAAGAAAGCTATTAAATAAGGTGAATAATAGATCATGCAAACAGTTTCCAGTAAACTGTGATAGTGCAGTCATTAAATGAAACGATTTGTTACAGCTATTCTTAAAAGGACAAAATAAAAAAGCTGTTTAGCAGAAAATGTTCCGACCAAACAGCTTTTTTCTTAAATGTTCAAAAACATTTTGTTTACTGACGTCTCTTGCGACCAACAAAACCTGCAAAACCGAGGAGTCCGAAACCAAGCAGAGTGGCAGTGGCAGGTTCCGGAACAGGGATATAAGTCCCACGCAGTTTGCTCTCAACTATAAAAATTTCCTGATCAATCCCAGGCTCACTCTCATCTAAACCAATAACAAGGCTCCAACTGCTACCTTGAACACCACTCACAAAAGGACTCAGATCAAAGCTATCCACCATCCACCAATCGCTGTTGAATTGCTCGGAACTTCTAAAGTAGTCGATTTGAGTGTAGGTTTTGGTATCATTATCAACAAACCAGACGTCCCAGCTCTCATCGTCAACAACATTCACATTGCCAGTGTACGCAATATCTAGCCATGCCTGATCAACAGATTGAGCAACGGTATCAAACGTAACAGTATGGGTATACATAAATGCCATATCATATCCTGGATCGCCAGGATTCCATAATGATGGATTTCCAGTATCTCTAATTCGTTTACCATCTTTTACAATACCGATACCCGGCGAATCATAAGCCCATGCCAATTCACCTGTAAAATCTATCTTGTCGCTGAAAGATAACGCGTAAACATTGCCACTCAATGCGATACAACCCAGTCCAACAAATACAAAAATACCAATCATTTTTTTCATAACATCCCCCAGATGTACGGATAATAAGACAGCCAACAAAATGGCTGCAAGTAAATGGAAAAAGTCTGACAAAAAGGCCCCCAAGCCAACAGGCACCCTTTCATAAACCGTCAACAAAGACATTTCCTCAACATGAAAACACAGCAACACACAAAATGCTTACCGATTTTTTATTCTATCATAAATAAAAAAAATAATACAAACCTCCCACGTATCCTTAAAATTGGAAAAATCAGGTTATTCGCCTGGAAATCTCCTTTATAAACGAAAGGCACCAGATACAATGAAGACGCAATGAAATACTGCCGAAATAAAAACAACCTGGCAGAAGTTAAAATGGCAAGTATGATTTATAAGGCTAGACCAAGAGGATAGTACAGTTTTCTGACAAAAAACCGTTTAATGAAACAGCCCCGGTTAAAGAACTGTCGGGCAAGAAATAGTATTTTCTTTAACTTCTGGAAAGAGCTAAACAGCCAAAAAAAAAGCTGCTTCATGAGTTTAACCCTCACGAAGCAGCTTGTATTAACGATTTTTTAATCGCTGGAAAAAGATCTTTTCCCTACTAGCGTCTTTTTCTGCCAACAAATCCGGCAAATCCCAAAAGACCAAAACCAAGAAGGCTTAAGGTTGTAGGCTCTGGTACAGGAGTATATGTTCCCCAAAGTTTACTTTCAGCTATAAAAATTTCCTCGCTCACTCCAATAGTGCTCTCGTCTATAGCGATCACCACACTCCAACTGTCTCCTTGAACACCATTAGCAAATGCAGTCAAGTCAAAATGATCTGTCGCCCACCAATTATTACAAGCCCCTGATTGGGTTTGACTGAAATCACCAATTTGTGTGTAAGTATCACCGTCAACAAACCAGACTTCCCATTTTTCCAGTACATCCATAGCCAAGTTTGCTGTAAACGTAATATCAAGCCAAGCTTCGTCAACAGATGCGGCGGCAGGATCAAAGCTAACATTATGAGTATACGAGTACGCCACTTTATAATGATTATCTCCAGGATCTAGCCATCCTACATTTCCCGTATCCTTAATCCATTTACCAGTCTTTTGTACCAACTTTCCATTCTCAATAGCACAAGCGCTCTCACCAGTAAAATCTTGCACGTCACTGAAACTCAGCGCGTATGCATTACTACTCAATGCAACACACCACAATACCACAATCAAACCAAATGCCTTTCTCATAACATCCCCTCAAGTTTATACGGAAAATAATTAGAACAACTGCACAAAACACAGCTGCAACAAAAACAAAAGTAACGTAGCAAATACAATGCCAACTAAAAAGATTTTTCTCAAACAATGAACCACTACGTCAACCCGACCAAAAAAGAGGGTTATAAACAACAGCATTCCGAGCAACAGCTTTTTGTACGATCATTACAAAAAAAATAATATTCAACATTCAATTAAAAATGGATACTCAAAAACCATACTATTTTCTGGAAAACAAGATTAATCAATCAATTTGCCTGGAAAAAGACCTTATTATTTCCACATTTTCAAGCATTTAAAATGAAAAGATTCTCTTTTTACCCCAAAGTAAAAAGAGAATCTGAAGTATTGATAACATGAAAAGAAAAAATGGTAGCAGAGCGCGCGCCTCAACTATCCTTTCTTAATCAACCTTTTTGTAGAGTACCCGTTCTACCTTTACCGGTTTTTTAATCTGCTTCTGCTCGAGCATAATAGCCTCGGTCTGCTTCCATGCATCCTCATTAATAACGCCAAAGGATGGGGCTTTTACCAGCTCCCTGGTTGAATCCAGTTGCAGCTTTCGGATTTGATCGTTATTTCCCTTATCTCGTGCAGCAATTGCAGCAAGAGCCTTTTCTTCATTTGCCGGATCAATAGCCTCTGTCCACGCCTTGAGCAATGCAGTTCTAAATTTTTCGACAATCTCAGGATGCTCCCTGACCATCTCTGCCGATGTCACCACCGAGTTGGCCACAAAGTTCACCCCAAAATCGCCGGGATTAAAGAACATCACCTGCTCCCCTTCCTTGCCCAGCTTATCCTGCAAAATCACCCCTTGAGAATTTCTGTATACAGGCCAGACGTCAACTTTTTTAGTTAAAAACGGGGTAAAATCAAAACGGGCGCTGGTAATTTTGACCTCATTTTTTGTAATTCCACCTTTAGCAAACAAGGTGTTCAAAATACTCTCATCGTTACCGCCAAAGGTAACGCCAATATTCTTCCCTTTTAAATCAGATAAATTCTTGATTTCCGGAATTTCGGTTCGATAAATCCACTGCATTGGGTTTACCTGGAAAATCTGGGCAAGGACAACAATTTCTGCCCCTTTATCAAGAGCTCGTATCACCTGATCTGCTGAGGCCACCCCAAACTGAGCCTGACCAAGCTCAAGCTCCTTGATGGCATTTTTCTCAGGTCCACCTTCCTTGACCTCAACCTTAAGCCCAGCCTTTTCAAAAATTTTCTGCTCAACAGCGTAGATATCACCGGCAACACTTGCATTAAAAAGCCATTTCAAACGATATTTATAAACATCCTCGGCATGCACTGTCACGGCGGAAAATACCAATAGAACTACTGCCAGCAAAAGATTTATCCCATTTTTTTTCATCTATCCCTCCTAAACATTGTCATCAGACAACACCCATATTTTCTTAATTTTTTCACTGCAGGACTCCAAAACGCCCTGATACACAGCAATAACAATACCTATCATAAAAAGTGCCACCAGGATCTTGGCAAGATCACTTTGATACAGGGCAATCCTTATCGCATAACCAATCCCAGCATCCGCTGCAATAAACTCTGCCACAATCGCTCCAGCCATGGCAAGGGTTGCACTTCCTGATATTACAGTAACCAGTTTACTGATATTTTCAAATGCCCGGATTTTTACCTCAAGCTGCCAGCGCATCCTGCCGGTTACCGTATAAAAATGTTCAATGTCTTTTACCGGTGCAGACATAACACCAAGAACAGACAGCAATAACGGAAAATAACAGATCATCGAGGCTATCAACAAACGCGGCAGAAAGCCATCACCCAATAAAATAAAAATGATAGGAGCAATTGCCACAATGGGGTAGGCCTGAAGATTATAGGCAGTCATCTTGATAAACGAACCAATCCAGGAAGATTTCCTGCCGGCAATCCCCACAGTAAAGGCGAGAAAAACAGAGATAGTCTGGCCAAGAATGGTTATCCATAAGGTATCAAGGACAGCAAAAAAATAGTCCAGGGCAACCTCTTCTGCCACTTCTTCGATAAGGCTGAGCCCTGGAATAACGTAATCGGACAAGCCAATACTTTCCTTGATCAACAATAGAGTGCCAACACCAAAGACATAAACAATGAGAAACTGATAAATCCTTCTAAAAAGCATCCATAATCTCCAACATTGTTTTGTCCCGGCGATTTTTATCAAATTCTCCAGCTTTGGAACAATTTTGTGCGGTTACCATCACATAACTCTTCTGCACCGCTGAGGCACCAAACACCATAATTTGATCACAGAAGGTCGCAACCTCCATCAAGTGGTGGGAAATATAGACAAACATTTTATCGGGAAACAGCGACTTGATAGCCAGAATTATCGATTGCCTGAGCTTTTCGTCCACATTGGCAAGGCTTTCATCCATTATCAAAAGATCAAAATCCTGCAGCAAATAACGAATAAGGTTCACCCGGTTCTGCTGCCCCATGGACAACTGCTGAAATCGCAATTTCAGCATATTTTCAATGCAAAAGATATCGATAAGCTCGCGTTTGAGATCATCCTTTTCCGGTGATACAACCCGCTCCAGATGATTCCCGGCACTGGACCAGCCAGGCAATCGTTCAAGATTATAGGAATATAGTATTGTTGAAATGTCCTTGTATTCAATATTGCCACTGAACTCATAGTTGCTGCTTGCAGCAAGCAGCCTTGCAAAGGTGGATTTGCCAACCCCGGATGGACCAAAAATTGAATGAAAACCGGCAGATGAAAAAGAACAATTCACCTTTGAAAGAATTACACTGTCACTTCCAGGATAACTAAAAGTGAGATCACGACATCCTAGATACATATTCGCCCTGGGTACTATTTGTTTGTCTCAAAAAATGCAGTTTTCCACTGTATCAGATACTCACTTAGAAAACAAACAGTTAGTATGCTCTCTCACAGAAAAGCATCACACGATGAAGTGAAGACGACTCGAGCAAGCTATTCGATTTTGATTTTCCACATATATCAAATAACATCGGTTCAGTCTTCTAACAACCGTACCGTGCCCCGCAACCGACCATCTAAAGAATAGATACAGCTGTAAAAAGGCAAGACCATCACCTTCTGTCCTTCGCTCCATAGCGTTTCTGTATCCGTCTGCACAATGATATGTTCTTCGCCCTTTTCGCAATCAAGCCTGAGAGTTACTTCCTGACAGGGTCCCTGAAAATCAACGCCGGTTATCTCAGCATTGTCCCCTTCCCGGGTCAGGATAAAATTTTCCGGGCGACACATCAAAATATTCCCCGGCTCTTTCAAACTCTGATCCAGCTTCTGTAACCACGGAAACAACGCAATCCCCCTTTCAATAGCGATGAAATTCGCATCTCCTACAAAAGAAGCTGTATTTTGGGTTGCCGGCTTTTTATACAGTTCCTGGGGAGACCCATGCTGTTCAATTTTCCCCTCGAACATCATTGCCACTCTATCTGCAAAGGAAAACGCCTCGTTTTGATCGTGGGTAACCAGAATTGCAGCAACCCCTTTTTTTTTCAGTATCCTTCGTACTTCCTTTCTCATACTCTGACGAAGCCTGAGATCAAGACTGGAAAACGGCTCGTCTAGCAGAAGCAAGCCAGGTCCCGGAGCAAGGCTTCTGGCAAGAGCCACTCGTTGCTGCTGTCCTCCAGAAAGCTGATGCGGCATGCGTCGTTCCATCCCTTCAAGATCAACCAGCGCGAGCATTTCTTCAACCACAGATGCCTTTTGACCTGCGGGAATGGCAAAACCGATATTATCGCCGATTGTAAGATGGGGAAAAAGAGCCATATCCTGAAAGACCATACCACAATCCCGCTCTTCGGGCTTAATAAAGATATCTCCATCCGCCCATATCTGATCTTCGTAACACAGGGTTCCACCATTTGGCTCAACCAGTCCGGCAATCATGCGCAGCAAGGTCGACTTTCCACAACCAGATGGACCAAGGATTGCCAAAAGCTCACCCCGATAAAGTGAAAAGCTGACATCATCCACCGCGGTGGTTCCATTGAACTGTTTTACCAGATCGTCGCAAACGAGAAGGGATTGTTGTTTTCTATCATTCATGTGTTACCTGTTTTTTCTTACCAGGAAGCAGACGGTAATTAATCATAAAAATCGGCAGAATTCCTACAAGCACAATAGTTACCGACCAGAGAGACGCCTGCTTATACATCTCCTCCGATGCATAGGAAAAGGCCCGGGTTGCCAGGGTACTGAAATTAAACGGTTGAAGCATTAAGGTCGCAGGCAGCTCCTTCATTACTTCGACCAAAACCAGCAAAACAGCAGTCAACATGCTTCCGCGCAAAAGCGGCAGGTGAATACGGCGAAGAACACCAGAAGGGGAAACCTTGAGCATACGCGCTGCCTCATCACAATGGTATGGAATGCGACCTAATCCGCTGTCCACACTTCCATAAGCCATTGCCATAAAACGCACAAGCAGGGCAAAAACAAGAATGAAAAGTGTTCCACTGACGACATAACCAGGATCCCAGTCAAGAATACTCTGGCCAAGGGATATCAATTGCCGGTCACACCAGGCAAATGGGATCAAAACTCCCAGCGCAACCACCGGTCCCGGCAAGGCATACCCTAAGGTTGCCAGCCGGATGATACCATGCATTTTCTGGGACGGTGCCAATCTTTTTCCATAGGCAAGCAGAATTGCTATAACCAGTGCAACAATTGCAGTAATTCCGCCAAGAAGCAGAGAATTTGTGGCATCGCTGGCAAAAGTCTTGGTGTCAATGGCGTCAATACCCTTAATAAACCACAGTATTTGCAAATAAAAAGGGAGAAAAAAACCAAAAAACAGTGGCAGGAAACACCAGAGAGACGCCAAAAAACCAGATTTCCCGGACAGGCGTTTCAAGGCCATAACGCCTCCAACCGGCTGTGCATAACGCTTATTCCGACGGGTCAAATATTCCAAAAAAATCAGAAACAGCATCAAGGTGAGTAATCCAGTTGCAAGCCTTGCCGCATCGGGAACGTTAGAGGCACCAAACCAGACGTTATAGATCCCGACAGTAAAGGTGTTGACCGAAAATAACTGCACCAGACCAAAATCCCCAACAGTTTCCATAAGAGCCAACAGCAGACCACTGACAATAGCGGGTCTGGACAGAGGCAACACCAGACGAACAAAGGATGTCCATGGAGTCAAATTAAGAGTCTGTCCAACTTCAAGTAGACGCCGCCCCTGTTCAGCAAAAGAGGTTCGTGCCATTAAAAACACATAGGGATATAACACCAGGGAAAGCAGGAAGATCGCGCCACCCATCGAAGTTATTTGCGGAAACCAGTAATCAGCGGTCGTTTTCCAACCAAACATTTGCCGCAGTGTTGATTGCACCGGCCCCGCATAATCGAGCAACTCGATATAGACGATTGCGATCAGGTAGGCTGGCATCGCCAATGGCATCAACAACAAATGGTTAAAAAAGGTTCGACCCGGAAAATCATAGGCTGTGACCAGCCATGCAGTGCTGGTTCCCAGTATCAAAACACCACAGCCAACACCAAAGGAAAGTTGCGCCGTTGTTATCAAATAACTGGGCAAAACCGTGTTGTAGAGGTGAACAAGGATTCCGCTTTCACCTGGAACAAAAGAGAGAAAAACAATTGTAATTAACGGTAGAGAACTGATACATGCAGCCAACAAGGCAACAACAATCCAGGGACGGGAACGGTCTTTTTTCATACTGCCATGGCGCAAACAAAAAAGGGAAAAGACATAAAAAAACTCTCCTTTGCCTAAACCACAAGCAAAGGAGAGTTGCAGGTTAATTATTTATTGTCAAAATTAACTTCATCAAGCAGTTTCAATGCCACCTTGCGCTCTGCGGCAATTTTGTCCATCGGAAGAGAGTCTGCTTTAAACACACCCTTTTTGATTCCTTCCTGTCCAGCCCCAAAGGACTTCACAATACCGGAATAGCCAACACCTTTTTTCAAAGGATACTCATGATTTACCTGAGAGTACATGGTTTGTGCCAGGTTTCCGGTGAAGAATTCCAGCAACTTGGTTGCATTTTCCTTGTTTTTAGCAGCCTTCAAGACACCGCCGCCGGTAATATTGACGTGGGTTCCTGTGGTTTTCTGATTAGGGAAGAAAATGCCAACGGCGGCAGCCCAGTCTCGCTGATCCGGGTTCTCGAGCATTTTACCCATGTAGTAGGTATTACCAATAGCGATATCACATTCACCTGCAGCAATTCCACGAACCTGGGCACGGTCATTGCCTTGAGGCTTGCGGGCAAGATTTGCCTTTACGCCTTGCAGCCACTCTTTTGCTTTTGCCTTACCGTTCTCGGCAATCATCGCACTGATCAAAGCAACATTATAGTTGTGATAACCGGAACGAATACAAATTTTGCCTTTATATTTTTCATCGGCAAGACTTGCATAGGTGCTGAGGGTAGCCGGATCAACCCTGTCCTTGGAATAATACATTACTCTGGCACGCATGGTCAGTCCGGTCCACAAATGACCGGCATCTCGCCAGGCAGCAGGAATATTCTGGTCGATGGTTGCTGACTTGTATGGCTGAAGCAGTCCTGCCTCGGCAATGGCGGTAAGATTGGCAATATCTTTTGCCAGCATAAGATCGGCCTCACCTGGACGTGCCTTCAGACGCTCAAGCATTCCTTTTTTCAAATAAACAACGTTAACCTTGATCCCGGTTTCTGCTTCAAACACATCCAGAAATGGACGAAGCAGGAACTCCTGGCGGGTGGAGAGAAGATTTACTTCACCACCGGCGAAGCTGTACAATGGTGCAGACAACACCATGACAAGACAAAGAAAGGCAATTATGTGTTTTTTCATTTCAACACTCCTGTTAATTAATCTAAATAAAGTTAGTTTTCATAATCAAACAACTTGGCAGTTATATAACCTGCCAATTAAAACATCTACCCGCAAAAACTTTTTTAGGCAAGCAAAAAAAAGATATTTATCTGTAATATTTATGCAGTAAAGATTATTTTAAACTAAAACACCGTGGCAGCATAACAATTTCTAAACATAGTTAGACTCAACAAATCCTTTTCAACCTTTGCAGCATCAACGACACAAGAAAGACTGAAAACAAAGACGATTAACAGGTTGTGATCCAGGCAGCTAATACCGTAACAAACATTTCATGTTCATGAAAAATCCAGTAATAATATCAGTAATTTTACAGATCATATCGTCATTGAACAATTATCATCCTCTGACAATCGCTCCGAGAAGCAACACAAGAGCCAGCCCCTGTAATTTGTTGACATAAACACACAGTTGTGTAAATTGATGCCCCAAATTCAAATCATTTTTTACAGGAGGGGTAAATATGCGTAACCATTGGAGCGGTCGTTTCGGCTTCATTCTTGCGGCGGTCGGATCGGCTGTAGGTCTTGGGAATATCTGGAAATTTCCATTTATTACTGGCATGAACGGAGGTGGAGCCTTTGTTCTTGTGTATCTGGTAGCTATCGCTTTTTGTGGACTACCAATTTTGATGGCAGAGTTTGTTATTGGTCGTCATGCCCAAAAGGACGTTGTCGGTTCGTTTAAGGAACTGACACCCAAATCCACCTTTTGGAGAAGTGTTGGTTGGCTGAACCTGGGTGCCGCATTTATCATCCTTTCTTACTATGGAGTTGTGGCAGGCTGGACCCTTGACTACCTGTTCAAAGCAGTTACCGGGGCATTCTCTGGACAAGACACTGAAGTTATAGGCAAAATGTTTGGCGGACTGGTTACTGACCCATCCAGACAGATGATCAGCTTCACCGTATTTATGTTCCTTTGCCTTCTTGCCGTTATCAGCGGAGTAAAAGAAGGGCTTGAGCGATGGAACAAGGTGTTGATGCCGACCCTTTTTCTGATTCTGTTATTTATGGCCGGTTATGCGATGACTACCAGCGGAGCAAAGGAAGGCATTAAATTCATGCTCTATCCAGATTTCTCAAAACTCACTGCTGGCGGGGTACTTGAAGCAATCGGTCACTCTTTCTTTACCTTAAGTCTGGCCATGGGTGCCATGATCACCTATGCGAGTTATATGGACAAGAAAGAGCAAATCTGGCCGGTGTCAGTACGCATAGTTTTTCTCGACACTTTTGTTGCGATTGTTGCAGGGCTGGCAATCTTCCCTATCGTCTTCTCTGTAGGCCTGGAACCAGGTGCAGGTCCAGGTCTCATTTTCAAAACCCTGCCTCAGGTTTTTGCCCAAATTCCTTTTGGCAGCTATTTGGCAATTCTTTTCTTTATCCTGATGGCATTTGCTGCTCTTTCTTCAGCCATGTCACTTCTTGAAGTGCTTGCTGCATTCATGATAGACGAAAAAATGATGAGCAGGAAAAAGGCAACATCGATCATGACAGTGCTGGTATATCTTGCGGGTATCCCTTCAGCGCTTTCATATTCTGTACTGGGGAAAGTACATCTGCTGAAAGGCATGGAAATCCTCGACTCTCTTGATTACATTGCCAGTAACATTATGCTGCCTCTCGGTGGAATGCTGATTGCAATTTATACTGGATTTATTCTTGATAAGCGTATCAGCAAAGCGGAAATCACAGAAGAGGGACAAGGATATGTTACCATATTCAACATCTGGTTCTTTGTTATTCGCTATGTCGCACCAGTTGCTGTTTTTGTCGTATTCCTGACCAAACTTGGTCTTATCAAGCTCTAAGTAATCAAATGTCGTACCCTTTCTCACCGAAGAAAGGGTACGACATGACGCGATAACTATCTGATCACTTCACCCGGATTACTTTCGGGACATTTTCTCCTTTTACATGCTGAAAAGCATGAGCATCTTTTTTGTTTCAGGCAGTACACAATAAAGAAAAAGCCTTAAATGTCGTTGCCATAAACACCCCGCACCCATCCCCGCAAGCAGCACAATAAACACTCAAGAAAAATGATTTTTCACCTTAACTTTGAAAAGCTGAAAAAAAAACGTGAAACAACCTCAAAAAAAAGATAGGATATTCTTGTATGTAATTCTTTTACTTTATTAAAACAGAAGGATGAAAATGAGGAGTACTATGAAGAAATCCACTTTTACCCGTATCATGTATATTTTTGGTACAGCCTTTGTCGCCCTGCCGATGGTTTTAGGAGGATGCTCCGTTTTACCAAAAGGAGTTCAATATGATGAAAAAACTATCAAATACACATCCTCTCCCGAAAAGCCTGATGATAAACAATACAGTGCCAAGGCAAGAGTAACAAAAAGCAAGGTCGGGCAATATGACAATGCAACCGCATATTATGTCGCCAGACAGCGGGGAACAAAATTTCCTGAAGCAAAAGTACTCACCCCTCAAAGAATACAATTTACCGAAACAGCCCGGCAAAAAGCAACTGAGCCTGAACAAGGTGAAAAAACGGTTGTTCTGCTTGAAATTTCAGATGTATTATTTGATTTTGACAAGGCAATCATCAAAGAGCGTTATGTGCCGGAACTTGACAAGTGGGTTGAATATTTCAAAAATAACCCGGATCAAACCGCCAACATCTATGGTCATACCGACAGTACAGGACCAGAAAAATACAATCAGGGACTTTCAGAACGCAGAGCAAAGGCGGTTGTCAAATATCTGGTTGATCATGGTGTAGAACCAGAAAGACTGACAGCACAAGGCTTTGGTGAGACCGAACCGGTCGCAGGAAACGACACCAGGGAAGGACGGCAAAAAAATCGCCGGGTTGAAATGGAGTATTAAGTCGCTCTTTTCTTAGGGGAGCAATGGTTCGTCAGCTCCCCTATCCTTTTTCCGCCGTATCAGAGGAGGCTGCCTGCTATGATATGACTCTATCTCCTCCCTGGTTTTTACCGTCTTCTGTCATACGTTTCACCAGTTTCAACAATTCTCCGGTCGATGCCCGTAGTCCCGGAGGGGGTTCATAAACTGCTGCAGTAAGCGTTTGCGGTTGGTCTACATCAACTTTTTTTCGGCTTATTTTTTTTACATTTTTACAAATTTTTTCCGCCAATCCAGCACATTCGTTTCGTTCTTTCTGTGGACAAAGCAGAATGAACTTATCGTCATGATAACGCCCTGCAATATCCTGCCTTGTGATCTGCTTTTTTATAACCGTTGATACAACCGACAAGATATGATCCCCAACTTTACGACCATGTTTTTCATTCATTTTTTTTAAGCCATCGCAGTCAAAAAAGATCAAACAAAACCCTTCACCATATTCCGTATTGTTAAATACCAGACGGTCAAGATGGTCAAGTAGGATGTGTCTTGCATTCATGCCGGTCAGCGCATCTGACAACTCAAGTAAAGATGCCTTGTCAGCATAATATCCGGCAATAAAGCCCAATAAACCAAAACCAAATGCACAGACAACAGTAATGTAGATATACGCTTCATCGACAAGCTCAAACAACAACATTTTTTCAGACAAGTACCATAATCCCACCGGCACCACAAAACTGGCAATCATAGATACCAGCAGCCATGTATATCTGTATGTTCTTTTCATCCACCCACCTTTTTTAACCTGCCAACAGTTACCTCAGAGGTTGCATCAGTTTGTTCATCACTTAACAAACCCTGAAATTGTACATGGCTGTATCCTGACTTTTTACTTCCACATTGTCAATCAAATAGATCCTTTTCGTATTATTTCCAAAGTTATTTATTGCTACCCGATTTCACTATGATCAAGAAAACTTCACTTGACAAAACGGCTATTGATTATCACTATGAACCAAGACGTTAACTCCCTGCAATCACTTCTTTAGACAGTATAAAATGATGGAAATTTAACCATGTGGAAGCTACTCCAAAAACTCAACAAAAATCTGATTATTGCCATACCTGTAACGATGATCACCGGCTTTATCGTTGGATATTTCATGCCTTCAGAATTGGCCGGTAATTTAAAACTTCTCATCGTTCCTCTCACTTTTCTCATGGTCTATCCGATGATGGTGACCCTGAATATAGAAAACTTAAAACAAGGATTGAATCTCAAACTTCAGGGAACCACCCAATTTATAAATTTTGGAATCATCCCCTTCATCGCGTATGGACTCGGGAGACTGTTTTTCCCGGAACAACCCTATGTAGCATTAGGGATATTACTTGCATCCCTGCTTCCGACCAGTGGAATGACTATTTCCTGGACAGGATTTGCCAAGGGTAACATGGTTGCCGCGATAAATATGACGGTAATAGGACTGACAGCCGGCTCTCTTGCCACACCATTCTATGTAAACTGGTTGATGGGGGCGGAAGTAGCAGTAAATTTCCTGAAAGTGTTGCAGCAAATTCTGGTGATAATCTTTTTCCCCATGCTGCTCGGATATATTACCCGAACATTTTTACTCAAAAAATATGACAAGAAGTATTTTAAGAAAAACATAGCTCCTCGTTTTCCCGCCCTGTCAACTCTCGGTGTGTTGGGAATTGTTTTTGTCGCCATGGCACTAAAGGCAAAAACCATTACAGATTCTCCTGAGCTGCTGTTAATGATTTTTCTTCCCCTTCTGTTGCTCTATATGATAAATTTCGTACTTTCTACGTTGGCAGGAAAACTGTTGTTTACCAGAGGCGACGCAATTGCTCTGGTCTACGGAACAGTGATGAGGAATCTCTCCATAGCATTGGCCATAGCAATTAATGGTTTTGGAGAAGCTGGAACCAACGCGGCCCTTGTCATTGCTCTGGCGTATATTATCCAGGTTCAGTCGGCAGCCTGGTATGTAAAATTTACTGACAGGATTTTTGGACCTGCGCAAGCAGGATAATTTTTTACTGGTGAATTGTTCTTCACCATAACCAAGGAGGATTGTTAATGGCAGATGCAGGATGTACAAGACCCGGAGGAGGTCCTGTAGAAGAAGAAACAGCTGTTGAACAACAACCCGAATCAAAAGTGGAGGAACGTAAAATGTTAATGGTTGGACAAAAGGTGCCCGATTTTGAAGCCCCTGGATACCACAAGGGAGAATTTATTAACGTAAAACTTTCAGATTATCTTGGCAAATGGGTGGTTCTTTGTTTCTACCCCGGTGACTTTACCTTTGTCTGAGCTACCGAAATTTCAGCGGTCGCTGAAAAATATTCTGAATTCCAAGAGCTTGGTGTTGAAGTTCTCAGTATGTCCATTGATTCGATGTTTGTCCATAAAGTGTGGGAACAGGCTGAACTCAGCAAAATGATTTCAGCAGACGGGATTCCTTATCCAATGCTTTCTGATCCTGCAGGAAAGATTGGCTCCATTTATGGTGTATATGACGAAGCTGCAGGGGTTGAAACCCGTGGCCGATTCTTGATTGATCCAGATGGTGTTCTTCAAGGCTATGAAGTCCTTATGCCTCCAGTGGGTAGAAATGTTTCTGAAACCCTGAGACAAGTCAAGGCTTTCCAGCTCGTTCGGGAAAGCGGTGGAGCAGAAGCCACACCTTCTGGATGGAAGCCAGGCAAGCAAACCCTAAAACCAGGCATTAATCTGGTAGGAAAGGTATGGGAAAACTGGAAGGTCGACATGGCCTTTGATGAATAATTTTTTTTACCCCGAAACAATTCCGTTTCGGGGTAAAATTTCATGTTCACCCTTTCCCTGAGAAAAAGCTCCGTTTAATGACAGTTCTGGTCTAAAAAGAATGTTCTTATTCTTTTTGATACCTTTCTGGTCATTGCATATATCGCCGAAGACAAAGCAGGCGATGTTCTCCCTGTACCGCAGGTCGGAGTAATAAAACCTTGCTGAAAAACCCGTTGCCGATCAACCCCCATAGATTCAAACCTGTCAATAAAACAGATAAATTTTTGCACCAGGCTCTCACATGTTTCGCACTGTAAAAGCTGCTCGGAAGTCGGGACAAGACCAAAGGCCAGGAACTTGCCATTCATCAGGTGCTCTCTCAATTGCTCTTCATAAAAAAAGAGACTTTCACAGTACGAATAAGCATCAAAGCTAATCGTTGTTACTCCACTTTCAAAAATCAGTCGCCAGTCGGTATCAGCACAGACATGTATTCCGGTAATACCTTGTTCTTGCTCGATCTTTTCAAATATGAAACTGTACATTGCCAACAACTTTTCATACGAGAGATGGTCAGAACCAAAACGGCCAAAATTGAAAAGCATCGGCTCATCAAGAAACAGTATCGGATTGGCGGTAAAACGACCGAGAAGTCTTGTCTGGTATTGCGCCTTTAATGCCAGTAAAATTACTGCACATTCGCGCAATGCCTTGTTCTCATACAGCGGAATACCATTTTTATCACGTAAACTGCTCAAAAAGGTTGCCGGGCCAACAATCTGCCCTTTGAGCGAAATAATTTGAGGCCTGTCTCTTTCCAGAAACTGCAGCAAAATATGAAATCCCTTCGCCGAGCTATCATCCAGTACAAATCGGCTCATTTCGTGCGGACATGCACCTTGAATCACACTTTGATATTCTTTATAAAACATCGCAACTTCATCGGCAAAGGCAATGTTATCTACCAGAATCTCAAAACGCGTATCTGTTTGAGACCTTAAGCCCGGCAAGCCAGGTAAAAACTGTTGCAAAAGCGACTCGTTTTCGTATTCAGGAAGTTGAGGCCAGGATGGTATATCGGGTGTGTAACGCATTACCGTTGTTACAGCCTCAACATGATCCCTGCCGGGCATACTGCCAAGCAAGAGGGGACGACAAGCCGGGTAAAAACCAGCTAATCTGCCTTGCCCGTTATCACACAACGGGTCTGTTTTTACTGTTGCTTGATCTTTATGTTGAGCCATTTTTGCCAATTTTACAGCAACTGCATCTTTTTCGGACTCTTTCCTGTTCGAACGCGGAGATTATTCAGCCTGATATTTGTTGCTGTAATAAATGAAGTGTTGGTTATGAAGCAAGGCAGGATTGTGTACCAGAGGCTTTTGACCAAGAGATATTATTCCCTCTCCAACCAAAGGAGCAGATTCCCTTTTGAGAAAAAAGGTGTTCCCGCCACTGCCGTTAACAAAGGTTCCATTGGTACTCTGATCTGTAACGATAAACCTGTCCCGTTCAAACTCGATTACAGCATGGATACGTGAGGCATAAGGACTAAAACTGACGCAATCGTTTTTTTCATCTCTTCCAAGTCGGAACAGTTTATGTTCAGCGGGATAAATCATATGACGCACATCATTGCAACTTATCAACAAAGATACAGGCTTACCGGGACTGTTTATTAATGGTGAAATTGCAGTACATATGGTGGCTTCTTGCTGATCGTAGATTACAGTGTAAATGTTAACAGGCTTATTCTTTCCCTTTAATCTTACGCAATCTAACAACCTGATTGTCATCTGGTAATATATCGGCAAACTGTCAAAAACTTCCTGGGAAAGTAAAATTTCACCGGCTTTAGCCTTGCTGGTGATTTTGGCAGCAACATTTACAGTGTCACCAAAAATATCATTGTTTTCCACCAGCACAGGACCATGATGAAAGCCAACGGTTACCGAAAGTCGTTTATCGGCATGAAACTCCTGGATGGCTACTGCAGCATCATAACTCTTTTGCACATCGTCAAACGCTGCCATAAGTCCATCGCCCATGGTTTTTATCACCTTGCCATGATGACTCATAACAATCTGACCTATAACACTTATGGAATTGGCACAAAGACGCCTCGCACCCGTATTTCCAAGTTTTTCATAAAGTCTTGTACTATCAGTTATATCTGCAAAAAGAATAGTCTGCTTAAGGATTTGATTAACCATATCGTCAATAACAATATATAGCGATGGTAAAATATCAAGAATTAATTGATAATTGCCATAACTCGAGAACAATTGCTCCCAAAGAGTTACTCCCTCCCTGACCAATAAAGGTCGTAATACATTCAAGCATCACCAGATTGTTACATGACCGGAAAAAACAAATAAAAAATGATTTCATTCCGGGATAAAACTGTCGTTGTTATTCTTGATATGCTATATTTGTAAAACTTCATTAAATCATGCTCAGATAATAACCCAATATTATACCATTTTTCATATGAAAAATAGTAACAGAAACCACTTTAGAGTTAAAACAAAAACTTGGATTGAGAATGATCAAAAAGAGTTATTGTTTGGCAAGGGAAAAACCGAAATATTAAAACACATTGAGTCAGAGGGGTCCATAGCAAAAGCTGCTGAAAAAATGGGGCTGAACTATAAAAAAGCATGGACACACATCAAAATCTTGCAAAAAAATATTGATGACGAGATGGTGATCTCTCAAAAAGGAGGAAAAGGTACAGGAGGGACCAACCTCACTCCAAAGGCAAAAAAAATGATTGAGAAATACCAACTGCTACAACAGGAAATAGAAACTTTTGCCAACAAAAGATTTCTGGAATTGTTTTTTCCTCAAAAAAAATAATAAAACTTCCGCACAATCGGAAACGTTTTCCACCCTTTTCTTTTCACTCTTTTTCTAACAGAAAAGTCATAATAGTTAGTAATAACTAAAATAATTTTTGTTTTTTTATATATGCAACATTTGCATATTTATATTTTTTGTGTATAATGCGCCTGTGATTTAGTGCTATTACACAAAATAAAGCGTCTTAAACTTATGATGGGGATCATATGACAAAAGAATGCTATTTCAGCTATAATGATACGCTAAATGCCCTTTTAGAGGACAAACTCGAAACAGCATCTCACAAGGTATCATCAACGGGCTATATTGTTTCCAACCAACCAGACAACGCAGAAATTTTCGCTCCTGAAATTAATTTTTATTGTAAAAACAGTCTAGCCTCCTTTCCCGAACAGGCCGAAACCATCATCAAAATGTATAATGCACGGCTTGATGCATTTGATTTTTCTAGGGAAATACTTACCAACGTCCCGCTTGGCAACAAGATTCTTATTATCTCGAATAATGAAGAAAATTTGATCATTGAACAGTTGAAAAGCATTAATTTTGAAATTGTTCAAATCAAAACGGCTCATTTTTGCAAACTGAACGGCGAAATAGGTTCTTTTCAAGTTGAATCGACCGAAAAAAACTGGGACCCCACTCATCTGTTCGATCAAATCGTCTGGGAAAGCGTACCCGAAAACTTTCGTTACTTCAAAGGCATACATGATCTCAAGCAAAATCAACCAGAAGAAATTATTCAGGCCATTGCCGCCATTCCAAAACAAATCAACATTTCCAGAAAGATACATTATCAAAGAGCCACCTGTTTGCACAATGTGAAAGGGACGTCGACGTGCAATAAATGCATATCTGTTTGTCCATTTGGAGCTATCAAGCATCGAGACGACGGTGCGGGTCTCCAACTCATTCATTCCGCCTGTACCGGGTGTGGCCTATGTGTCAGTCAGTGTCCGACAGGTTCTCTTGATTCAACATCAATTCCACGCGATTCATTTGCACAGATATGTTCACATTATACAAACAGATCTGTACTCATCATCCCTGAAACTGTTGACCTGGAAGAATTTAACATTGATCTTCCGGCTGAAGTTATTCCCCTGGTTATCAAAAGTGACCTGATACTCGATGAAAATTATTTGTTAAATCTTTTGGCAGCAACACATAAACAGGTCTTCCTTTACAGCACGTCTGGTAATACATTGCTGTCATCAAACATTGATTTTGTCAATCAGGTCTATCTTCGCAAATTTGGAAGAAATGGAATAGTATACTGTACAAGCAAAGAGGAAATTGAAAAAGCCTTTATCGACCTTCATACCACAAATTATACAACAGGCTCAGCTTCTTTACAGGAGTCATTCCTTTCAAAGAGAGCACATACATCTTTTCATCTAAAAAATTTAGTAGGAAATGATAATCTGGGAACCATAAATAACCACCCTGCTTTTGGCTCTCTTTCACTGAATACCGACAATTGTACACTCTGTCTTGCATGTGCCGATGTTTGTCCAATGGGGGCATTAACAGTACATCCAGAAGACAACAGTCTGCGATATACAGCTTCGCTTTGTATTCAATGCGGCTCATGCTCTTTAACCTGTCCAGAGCAAAACTGTTTGTCACTCATTCCCAATAGTTTCAGCCTTGAACCGGCTTCGTTTGCCCCTCAAATAGTCGCACAGGATGAACTATTCACCTGCCTGGAATGCGGCAAGGAATTTGCTCCGAAGAAGGCTGTCCAGAAGGTTATTAACACCATGTCCCAACACTTTTCAAATGACCCTGTAAAATTAAAGACGCTTTCATGCTGCCCGGACTGCAAAACAAAATTAATGGTAGAACAACAGATTTTTAATCAGCAAGGTATAGGAGTCTAAAAAAGATGATCGACAACGTTGCGGTTGATAAGGCAAGAATCGTCTATTACGGGCTTTTTGCTTCAGCTTTCGCTTTCCACTTTGACAGGCAGGAATTTATACTGCTCAGCAACACAATTGAGACTTTAAGCCATTCACCGTTTGATAATTTGAGTGAAACTGCACTTACGGAAATGCAAAAATTCATAGAAAAAAATGGTTTTGAAGGGGTCAAGGATGAGAGTGATCAAGTTTTTTACAGTCCGGCCACAACCCACCTGCCAATGACTGCGTCATTTTACTACGAAAAAAGAGACGATGGCAGCCAGCGTGTCAAGATGATTGATTACCTTTTGCAATCCCCTTTCAGAAAAAACATCGACACGTTCAAGGAAAACGAAGACCACATAGAATTTATCCTGCTTTTTATCCAGCATCTCATCAACGATGGTCTTGAAGGGAACCATAAATCAACAGGTCTTGCCAGAAAAGTGTTTACCAGCATCCTTAACGGTATGATTGACAGCTTCGCCGATAATGTATTTCGGCATGAAAAAAGCAATTTCTATAAAAATACAGCTATCCTGTTGCATTCATTTATCGATGTTGAACGCCAACTGTTCGATGTTGATCGCCCGATTCACATTGAAACAAAGGACATGATGCGACAAGAGTTACGAAAAGAAAAGTTACCTCCACGGCAAATGCCAGTTCGCAATATTGAAGAATTCGGGAGTCTGTAAAACACTCTCGCTCTGAATTTCGCCATCAAATTGCGTACTGGAGAGTACAAAAAAATAAAGTTGTTTCATTAACAAATATGCATTTTTTGCATATTTAAACCTTCGCAAAAAGGAGAAAAGCATGTCGGAAGAACGAAGAAAGTTTTTAAAGATAACTGCAGGTGTCGGTGCAGCTGGTTTAGCTACGCTGGTCAAAGCAAAATGCAGTTTCGCAGGCAGTAAAGAAAAAGAGTTTTCAAACTCCAACGGAGTTGTAGTTGGCACCTCCCCCAAAAAGGAAATTCTTTACAGAAAAACAGCTAACTGGGATCGCTATTATAAATCTTCTTATTAACAGGAGAATTCTGATATGTACGACTCTACATCAAAACACATCCCCTCAGGGAAAATAGGCCGCAGAGCGTTTCTTAAGCTTGCCGCTGCAGGTGCTGGAGTACACGCGACTTCAGCATTCGCATCCGACAAGATTCGTAAGGCGACCGAGGAAGAAATTAAGGATCCATATCCAGGATCAAAAAAGGTCAAAACCATTTGCTCGATCTGTTCTGCTGGATGCGGCATAATAGCGGAAGTGCACAATGGTGTCTGGGTACGTCAGGATGTCGCCCAGGATCACCCGATCAGCGAAGGAAGTCACTGCTGTAAAGGAATCGACCAGATAGATCTGGTCAAG
>PDWI01003310.1_pt1 | contig 22851 bp, 18 predicted proteins | sample 1430891 | NCBI WGS metagenome assembly PDWI01 (sample SAMN01162508, study PRJNA174530) | Oral metagenome, whole genome shotgun sequencing project. | biome: Marine environment; feature: Marine mammal; material: Swab sample of the gingival sulcus; isolation source: swab sample of gingival sulcus... | reverse complement strand
CTCGCTTAGTTGAAGCTCCATACCAAGCAGTATTTAAAACTTTGTGAGAAATATTGTATCCGATGCGTTCGTAAATAGAATAAATATCATCTAAAACAGAGATTAAATAATTATTTTTTTCAATTAACTTTAGCAAAGCCTCTTTTTCTTTTCTTAAAATTAGACCTTTTTGTAAAAAGTCATCTGTTATATTATTTTTTTTTCGTAATTCGGCTTTTTGTCCTTTGTAATTTTCCAATTCTTGCCAAATTTTATCAACTTTTTGTTTTATTTCTAACGGAGTTGTGTCAGATAAAACTTTACCATTTAAAAAAGCTTTGACATTTTCTATAATAGAAATTTTAGGCATTGTAGCTTTTACTAACTCTAATTGTTTGTGATAAAAGTAATTACGTTCGTCATTAGGAGATCGTTCTCCAGCTAAACTAAAACCTTTACAGACAATTCCTCCAAACATTACATCAAGTTCTCCTTTTTCTAATTTTATTTTAGATAAAATTTTAGAGGAGTCAATATCGATTATGTTGCCTCTTTCAATAAAAGCAGTTTTTTCAATTTCTGGATTATTTAAAAGCAACGTTTTTATACAGTCTGTATTTATATCATTTACATAGACAGATTTAAAATTATTCTGCTTAAAACCTATATGTGCACCACCCGCACCAACAAAAGTCTCAAATATAGTATATTGTTTTTTCATCATAAAATGGTGATTAAGTTATTAATGTAAGGGGTTGCTTTGGTGTATTTTTTAATTTTTTCTTTAAAAGCAATATCGTTCATTTGTGTTGGATTATAATGTATTATTCTATCATAACTTCGTGTTTTAAAATCTATACACCCAAAGTCATCTCTTAATATATTAAGCCAAGAAGATAGATATCTTGTATTAGATTGTGTTAGAAATAGGACATCTCTACCATTAAACTGCTTAATAATATCTTCCTTTATTACCTTTAAACTACTTTTTAAATTGTTTTCAATTTCAAAATAATTCATTAATACTTCAACATAAGGTCTTATATATGATTTATACATCATCAAAAGAAAGTCTTCAAAATCAAACATTCCAAAAGTTAATCCTGATTTTGTAGGTAAATTCTGAGAGTTTATTAAACCTAATGATGATAAACTAATCCATGCATTTCTCCAATTATTGTTATTTATAGAGTTTGTTTTTTTTATTTCTTTTTCAATCTCTTTTCGCTTTATATTTACTATACCTTTTAGTTTTAAAAAACATAAATATTTCAATAGCATATAAATTTCAAAAAGACGTGTATCTCTTACATAATATTGAGATATACTTGTCAAGGAATTTCCTTCTATACTTGCTAATGTTTTAAGTTCATCTTCTGAAATTCTTCTTGCCACATTATTAGCTTCATTAATCTCTACCAAATAAGTAGATTTGGGATACTTAAATTTTCCAATATTAAAATTAGGATTACTAAAAACAGAAGAAGGTACTAATAGGATACTATTAAAATAATTACTATATTTTATTCCTTTAGAAAAAATATTTTGTTCGTTAAAAAATTCATATTGCAAAACTTGACCAATCCCACGAATATAATCAGTAACGCCAATATCTCCTGCTTTACATTCAATTATTGCTCTAATCTTATTGTCATAAACAAACGTAAAATCAGCAGTAATTCCATTGATATACTTGTCTTCGTGAAGTAATTTTAATTTTGATAAATCATTTGGTAAATTTAATATAGAAAGTAAATCAGATTTGATGTTGTCGTTTTTAATAACTAAATCGTGAATATATTTTTCTCTTACATTTTCACTTATATTCATAGTTTTGTATTCTTTTTTAATTCACAATATATATTGTAAAATTAAGAGTTTTATTTAGGTTCTACAAAAATATGTCTAATACTCAAAATATATAGAAGCTTTAATAATAAAAGAAAATTATTTCATAGTATAATATCTAAGGTGATAAAAGTTTAGAAAAAGGGTGTTGCTGTAAAATGTCATAAAGGAATTTCGAGTTCCGTATTATATGTTGTTATATCTTTGCTTTATGGAATTTGAAATAAACAGCCCCTACCAAGCTACCGGCGATCAGCCAGAGGCCATAAAAACGCTTTCGGATGGTATTCGTCAAGGAGTACCCTTTCAAACTCTTTTGGGCGTTACCGGCTCAGGAAAAACATTTACGATAGCCAATGTGATCAAGGAAGTGCAAAAGCCGACATTGGTGATCAGTCATAATAAAACTTTAGCCGCTCAATTGTTTAGTGAGTTTAAGAACTTCTTCCCTCAAAATGCGGTAGAGTATTTTGTTTCGTATTATGATTATTACCAACCAGAGGCTTACATTGCAAGTACAGATACCTATATAGAAAAGGATATGGCTATCAATGAAGAGATTGAACGTTTACGCCTCAAAACGACGGCCTCTTTGTTGTCGGGTCGTAGGGATATTATAGTGGTTGCATCCGTTTCGTGTTTGTATGGGATGGCCGATCCGAGAGCCTTTTCAGAGCGAATTATAAGTTTGTATGAAGGGCAAAATATAGAACGAGGCGATTTGATGCGTTGCCTAGCCGATGCCTTTTATACGCATTCTAAGGAAGAGTTTACGAGTGGCACTTTTCGTGTAAAGGGGGATACGATTGATCTTTTTCCAGCAGTAGAGGGCTATGATGGTATTGCTTACAGAATAGAGTTGTGGGACGATGAGATTGATAGAATTTCAGTTATTTCTCCTCAAACAGGGGAGACGAAAGAGCGATTGGAACGATTGGATATTCATCCGGCTAACTTATTTGTTACCACTCCTGATCAAACGAAGAGAGCCTTACAAGAAATAGAAAAAGATTTAGCCAAGAGAGTGCAATCTTTAGAAGAGTTAGGGAAGAAATATGAAGCAACTCGTTTACAAGAAAGAGTTCGTTTAGATGTAGAGATGATTCGTTCCATTGGATATTGTAGAGGAATAGAGAATTATTCTCGCTATTTTGATGGAAGAGAAGAGGGGAGTCGGCCTTTTTGTCTTTTTGATTATTTCCCTGAAGATTTTTTGTTAGTGATTGATGAAAGTCACGTTAGCATACCGCAAATAAAAGCGATGTATGGAGGAGATAAGGTGCGAAAAGCTTCTTTAGTGGATTATGGTTTTCGCCTTCCTGCAGCTATGGATAATAGACCTTTAACTTTTGCCGAATTTGAGACCTTGACCCCCCAAACGATTTACATAAGTGCAACTCCTGCAGAATATGAATTGCAAAAAAGTGAAGGGTATTTTATCCCCCAAATTATCCGACCTACAGGATTATTAGACCCCATTATAGAAGTTCGTCCTACCGAAAATCAGATTGATGATTTATTAGAGGAAATTCACTGTAGAAAAGAGAAAAAGGAAAGAGTTCTAATAACGACTTTAACGAAAAAAATGGCCGAGGAATTGAGTGAATACTTGCAACGTATGGGTATTGCAACGGCTTATCTACATAGTGATGTGGATACATTAGATAGAGTGCGTATATTGGAGGAGTTAAGAAAAGGCGTATTTGATGTCTTAGTGGGTGTAAACTTACTCCGAGAAGGATTAGATTTGCCCGAGGTTTCTTTGGTGGCAATTCTAGATGCGGATAAAGAGGGCTTTCTGAGAGATCATCGCTCCTTAACACAAACAGTGGGTAGGGCAGCAAGGAACGTAAATGGGAAAGTCTTGTTTTATGCAGACAAAATAACCATTAGTATGCAAAGAACGATGGATGACACGGCTCAAAGGAGAGCTAAACAGATGGCCTATAATAAGGAACATAATATTATCCCTCGTCAAATTAGAAAAGAGAATCTTAGCTGGGTGGGTGAAAGCTCCTCTTCTTTGGAGCAAGAAATAGTGATACAAGATCCTATACTAGATAAGTCTTCAATAAAAGAACTTCAGAAACACTATGATTTAACTCGTAAGCATATGTATGTCGCAGCTAAGGAGATGAATTTTGTAGAGGCAGCACGATTACGAGATGAAGCAAGTCGTATACAAGAGCGTATTGAAATGCTCAAAAAGAAGGGAACAAAGAAATAATTAGAGATGAGAATTGTAAGTTTTTTCTCTATTTATAGTGTGAAATAGAAAAAAATAATTATCTTTGCAAACGTGTTCAAAATACAAGAACATAAATAGACTAGGAGAGATGGCAGAGTGGTCGATTGCGGCGGTCTTGAAAACCGTTGAACTGAGAGGTTCCGGGGGTTCGAATCCCTCTCTCTCCGCTGGAAGTACTCTGAACAAAAGATCAGAAAATTTCAAGTACAAAGCAAAAGTGTCGTAATTCTAAGGAGTTACGACACTTTTGCTTTATAGAAAAACTTTTTTCAAAAGAAATTTACAAGTTCTTTTTAGTAACATACATATTATTATACTTTTTCTTCTCTATTTATTAAAAAGGTCATTTTATTATTTTTGTTACATTTGTTTCAAGTTATTATCTAAGCTATATTGATTATTACTAATAATATACAAAAGATATGGATAAAATTAGGAGGACAAATTTTTATTTAAAAAGTGAAGCTTGTAATAAAGAACAAGTAGAAGTCTATCTTGGTCAGAGTGCAGGTAGACAATTAACCTTAGATATATTAAATGCAAAGAAAGAAGTATTAATTATTTCTCCTTATATTGACGAAACTAAATTAGACGAACTTATTACCCTGAAAAATAAGGGGATTAATGTTCGTTTAGCCTTTAGTGACTTGAGAGAAGAACAAAAAAAGACCATCTTAAGAAAATTAATTCATCAGCAAAAAGATGTGAATGAAAGATTAAGAGAAGAGGTTTTAAAAAAGAAGAATTTATTTTTCATTTTATCTGTAACCGCTCTTGTAATAGCTATTTCCTTGTTTTTATTTTTATCTTTAAATTTAGGAAGTATTCAATATAAGAATATAATTTATTTAGTGTTTTCATTTATTTCTTTTATAATATTCTATAAGCTGAATAAGAAAAAACAAGAAGTAGAAAGAACAACAATTTATAAATATGATTATTTTGAAAAGATAAACTTTAAATATTTAAGGAATGATTTTAGATCTAAGAATAAAATGTTTATTCATTCAAAGATTTATATAATTGATAGAAAAATAGCTTATTTAGGCTCTTTAAATTTTACGAATAATGGATTTTCAAGTAATTTTGAAACACGTATAAGAATAACTAATAGTGAAAAAATAAAGGAACTAGTAGAATTTGTTCATAGTATATTTGATGATAATGAAAGTTTTAATTCTCATGAATTAAGTTTTTTAGGAAGGCAAGTTTATAGTGAGGAAAAATATTAAAAATTCTGTGTATCTTTTTCATTAAGAAATATATCCTAAAGGAGGATGTGTATCTACTTACTATTATCAGTTTTATTTTTAAAAATCAATCCAGCGTGATGTTTTTTTCTAATTGCAGAAATTCTCCATGCTACAAGTCCGTGCTCTTGCATCAAATTAGCTATCCAACTCCAAAAACAAGGCTTGTCAAAATGCTCTTTTGTATATTCTTCTAAATCAATGTTTTGATAAGCATATTTTCCTACAGATACTATCATAAGAGCATTTCCTGTACTATCTTTAGATAGTTGTTCTCCAATTTTATCACAACTATATTCCCTCGCTCTACTTAAAGGAAGTCCGAAAAAGTAATTTATAAATGGTAAATTCATCCATGCGGTGAAAAAAATGTACCACCATTTTTCATGATTAAGTTTGATATGTCCGAGTTCATGCCCAAGGATAAATTTCAAAGATTCTATATCATTGTTTTTTAAACAAAATTCCAAAATATCCGAATAAATTGCTGGGAAATTTCGGTATCCAGGTACGCAGGTTACATAGGTGTTGCGTCTTCTATCTCCATTGACTAAATACAATTCAGGAGTTTTCTTAAACCCTAATTCATTTGCCATTTCCATAAATATCTTATGGACTTCGGGATATTGGTTTTTATCAAGTTTTACAGAATTTCCTCTTAAATTACCATACATTTTCCCGATCTTAAAAAATTCGAATAAAAGAAATATTAAAGGAGCTAAAATAATCACATACCAATAGTAATAATCAAGATTTTCTAAGGTATCTTTGTCCTCTTTTGGAAGTTCTTTGATAATTTGTTTATTCGATAATTGTTTATCAAATGACGGATTTTCTTTTTTATACTTTTCTATCAATTCTATTTCGATTTGTTGGGTAATTTTTGGTTTAAAAACCGAAGCAAGAAGTAAAAGTGATAAAATCAAGATTGTTACTATTGCTCCCCCAATAAATAGTTTGTTTTCCTTGGGGTGCTTGCATTTTTTTAATACAGTTTTAGATGTTTTTAGACCTTGTTATGCTAGTCTAAGTACTAAGTCAAATTTAAGTTAAATCTTTTAAATGGGATATATAATTTAATTTTTTTCAGAAAATAAGTTTATAATGAGGACAGATAAAGAAGTTTGTATTGAAATCGTAAATGTAGGCAAATTCTTTTATAATTCCAGTAGCTTAGAGTTGAGCATCTCATTGTTTATTTTTTCCTTAGGAGCGTTCTTTGTCTCTAGAAATATTATCAAAAGATTTGCTAATTTCAATAAAAGAATTATCTTTGTGAAAATAACTAAAAATGAGTAATAGAAGTAGAAGAATGTTACAAGACTTTCATTTAGGGAGTTTAGGGGATATTTTCAAATTATCCCATTGGTTTTTTAAGTTGTTTTATTTATCTATTGTTCATCAAGAATTTATGAATAGGCTGGTCTTTTTTAGATTAGCCTATTTTTTTTATCCTAGAGAATATTATTTATTAAATGTTAAGAGAGAGTTTCCTTTTGGGAACTCTCTTTTTTTTATCATCAAGAACACGATTTTATTATGAAAGAAATCTATAAGAACGCAGAAGTATATCGAACAGACCTCAAGAAAATGGGAAGATACGATTTGGCTGTTGTAGAGGGGATAATTGTAGAGATTGCACCATCTATTGTAACTCAAGAGGAAGATAAAGTCTATAATCTTAAGGGCTTGACATTAGTACCTGGTTTTGTAGATGTTCATGTTCATTTTAGAGAACCTGGAGCTTCTTATAAAGAGACGATTCAAAGTGGAAGTTTAGCGGCAGCACATGGAGGGTATACTTGTGTTTGTCCAATGCCTAATCTAAATCCTGCTCCTGATAGAGATGAACATCTAAGGATACAAGAACAACTAATTAAAGAACAAGCTTTAGTTAAGGTAATTCCTTATGGCTGTATTACTCTAGGGCAAAAAGGTTCAGGGGAACTAGTAGATTTCAGCTCCTTAGTCGATAGAGTTGTTGGATTTTCAGATGATGGAAGGGGAGTGCAAGGGGCAGAAGAAATGAGGGAAGCGATGTACAGATGCTCTAAAATTGATCGCCCCATAGTAGCACATTGTGAAGTGGAAAGCTTAATTCAAGGGGGCTATATCCATAAAGGATCTTATTGTGAACGGAATAATCATAAAGGGATTTGTTCTGAAAGTGAATGGCTACAAGTTGCAAGAGATATTGAATTGTCAAGACAGACCAACTGTCAATACCATGTTTGCCATGTCTCAAGCAAGGAGAGTGTTGCTCTAATTAGACAAGCACAAAAAGAAGGATTGCGAGTCAGTGGAGAGACAGCTCCACATTATCTTCTTTTAACAGATGAAGATCTTAAAGATGAAGGTCGCTTTAAGATGAATCCACCGATAAGGAGTAAGGCTGATCAAGAGGCTCTTATTGAAGGAATATTAGATGGCACACTTTCTTGTATTGCGACAGATCATGCCCCCCATTCAAAAGAAGAAAAAAGCAGAGGTTTAGCTAAAAGTAATATGGGAATTGTAGGATTAGAAACAGCTTTCCCTCTGATGTATCGCTACTTTGTGAAAAGCAATAAGATGAGTCTAGAACATTTGATAGACCTTATGTCCAATAATCCAAGAAAACTATTTCGACTTGAAGGTGGAGTAGAAGTGGGAGCAAGTGCAGACTTTAGCGTTTTGGATCTCAACGCAATTTATACAGTTAATTCAGAAGATTTCCTTTCTAAGGGAAGAGCAACGCCTTTTGAAGGATGGGAAGTTCAAGGACGGACTGTGCTTACTGTTGTTGCAGGGAGAGAGGCTTACTATGATAAAAACTACAAAATATAAAAAGAAATTATTAATTCTAAAATAGATACAAAATGAAAGATTCAAGTATTAAGAAAATTCTAGTAATTGGTTCAGGACCTATTGTAATTGGACAAGCTGCCGAGTTTGATTATGCTGGCACACAAGCTTGTATAGCTCTAAAAGAGGAGGGCTATAATGTAATTCTTGTGAATTCAAATCCCGCAACGATTATGACGGATGTTCATATGGCAGACAAGGTTTATATGGAGCCCTTAACATTGGAGTATATTGCTAAAATTATCAGAACAGAACGTCCTGATGCACTTGTTCCAGCTTTAGGAGGACAAACAGGATTAAATATGGCAGTTCAGTTAGCAGAAAAAGGGATACTTGAAGAGTGTCGGGTTAAATTATTAGGCACATCATTAGAGAGTATAGAGAGGGCTGAAAATCGGGAACTTTTCAAACAAATGTGTGAGAGTATCGGAGAGCCCGTTTTACCATCCCAAATAGCATCTAGCATAGAAGAGGCTGTTAAGGTTGCTCAAGAAATTTCTTATCCTGTGGTTCTTAGACCTGCATTTACTCTAGGAGGAACAGGTGGTGGTTTTGCGGATAATGAAGAGGAATTAAGAGAACTAATGCGAACAGCTTTACAATTATCTCCTGTTAAGCAAGTTTTGATAGAGAAAAGTATCAAGGGATTTAAGGAGATAGAGTTTGAGGTGATGCGGGATGGCAATGATAAGGCTATCACCATTTGTGGAATGGAAAATATAGATCCTGTAGGAGTACATACGGGAGATTCAATGGTAGTAGCTCCAATTCTTAGTTTGACAAAGGAAGAAGAAGCTATGTTGCAGAAAAGTGCCATAAAAATAATCAAAGAACTCAAAATTGAAGGAGGTTGTAACGTACAGTTTGCCCTTGCCCCTGATTCGCTAGAGTATTATCTTATAGAAGTTAATCCTAGAGTATCTCGATCTTCGGCCTTAGCATCTAAAGCGACAGGTTATCCAATAGCTCGAGTGACAGCAAAGATAGCAGTGGGTATTAGTTTAGACGAGATAATGCTCAAAGATTTACCCGCTTCTTACGAACCCAATGTAGATTATATTGTAACGAAGTTGGCACGTTTTCCATTTGATAAGTTTAGCGATGCCGATAGGAGACTCGGCACACAAATGAAAGCCACAGGGGAAGTAATGTCTATAGGTCGTAATTTAGAAGAGTCCTTTCTGAAAGCTATTCGTTCTTTGGAACAGGGAGTTTGTCATATTTATAAAAAGGACTATGAAACAGCTTCCAAAGAAGAATTGCTAACAATGGTTAAGACGCCTACAGACGAAAGACCGTATCAGATTGCTCAACTGTTTCGATTAGGAGCAAGTGTCAAAGAGATTTTTGACTCAACGAAGATAACAGCTCTTTTCCTAGAAGCATTTAAGAATATCGTAGACTATGAAAAGCAACTTAAGGAGCAAAAGGGTGAGCTTACACTTCTTCGTAAGGCAAAGGCATTAGGCTTTAGTGATGAGTTTATAGGTCAACTTTGGGGGAAAGATATTTTTGAGATGTATAAGCTAAGAGAACAAAACAATATTTTCCCCACTTATAGGATGATAGACTCTTGTTCAGGAACGATGCAAAGAGATATACCCTATTTTTACTCAACTTATGACAATGTGCCTAATATGTCCCATCCGTCAGCAAAAGAAAAAATACTTGTTATCGGCTCAGGACCTATAAGAATTGGTCAAGGAGTGGAGTTTGACTATTCTACAGTACATGCTGTTTGGGCAATACAAAAGGCAGGTTATGAGGCTATTGTCATAAATAGTAATCCAGAAACGGTTTCAACGGACTATACTACGAGTGACAAACTTTATTTTGAACCACTTGCAGTAGAAGATGTGATGAATGTTTATCATTTAGAACAAGTGAAAGCTTGTATTGTATCTTTAGGAGGACAAACGGCTATTAACTTAGCTGAGCCATTATCACGCTTAGGAGTGCCCATTATTGGAACAGGTGTTGAAGCTATACGCAATGCTGAAGATAGAGCCTATTTTGAGAAGATTATGGATGGCTTAAAGATTCCTCAAGCAGAAGGAGAAGCCGTACTTACAGTAGAAGCTGGAGTAGAAGTTGCAAATAGAATTGGCTATCCTGTATTAGTTCGCCCCAGTTATGTACTTGGAGGGAGAGCGATGCAGATTGTAGCGAATGAAGAAAGATTGAGACAATACCTTCAATCGGCCGTAGCACTTAAGAGTGACCAGCCTGTACTTGTTGATAAGTATATTATAGGAAAGGAATTAGAGGTAGATGCAATTTGTGATGGCAAAGATGTATTGATCCCAGGGATAATGGAACATGTTGAGAAGACAGGAATTCATTCAGGAGACTCAATATCAGTATATCCTTCTTTTACGATAAGCGAAGCTGTCAAGTCAAAGATTATAATTTATACGAAGCAATTAGGCCTAAAAATTGGAATAAAAGGACTATATAATATTCAATTTATAGTGGATGAGAATGAAGAAGTCTATGTAATAGAAGTTAACCCTCGATCTTCTCGCTCCGTACCATTCCTTTCCAAGTCAAGTGGTTTACCTCTCGCGAATATTGCTACACAGATTATGTTAGGCAAGAGTCTTAGAGAATTAGGGTATACAGAAACTTATTGGAAAGAAAAAAAGAAATGGTATGTAAAAGTGCCGACCTTCTCTTTTGCAAAAATTCAAGGGATGGAATCCTATCTATCTCCAGAGATGAAATCTACAGGAGAAGCAATAGGTTACGATCAGACATTAACAAGAGCCTTATATAAAGCTTTACAAGCTTCAGGATTACAGATTGTAAATTATGGAACAATTATCGTTACACTAGCTGATTCGGCTAAAGAAAAAGCTTTACCTCTAGTAAAACGATTTTATGACTTAGGATTTAATATTGAAGCGACAACAGGCACATCTAGGTTTTTAAATGAGAGAGGTATTCGTACACGAGCACTAAAAAAACTTAGAGAAGGAAGTGATGACATCTTACATTCATTACAACAAGGGAATGTAACTTATGTTATAAACTCTATTGATATGAATCAACATGCCACTCATCTTGATGGCTATGAAATACGACGGGCAGCCGTTGAAAATAATGTGACTGTTTTCACTTCTCTAGAGACTGTTGAGGTTCTTTTAGAGGTTTTGGAAGAGCGTACTTTAAGAGTAGCAACTATTGATGCAGAGTAAATATGCCACAGTATAGAATCTTAGAGAACAGACCTTTAGCAAAGGATATTTATCGACTTCAATTAGGCGGAGATACTACTGCAATTAAAAGAGCGGGACAGTTTGTTAATATCCAATTGCCCAATTTCTATCTACGTCGTCCCATATCTATAGCCGATTATAATGAATCGTCTATTACTCTTATCTATAAGGTGTTAGGAGAGGGAACTAAAGCAATGTCAAGTTTTTCTGAAGGTCTTACTCTAGATGTCCTAGTTGGTTTAGGAAACGGTTTTACACTTGAAGACAATTATAAACAATCAATGCTTGTGGGAGGAGGAGTAGGCATTCCTCCTCTTTATCGTTTAGCTTGTGATCTTTCAAAGAGAGGAGAGCAGCCGATTATTATTCTCGGCTTCAATACGAAGCAAGATGTTTTTTATGTCAAAGAGTTTTCAGAGATACCAAATGCGAAGGTCTATGTTGCTACACGAGATGGGACTTATGGACGAAAAGGAGATGTTATAGAGCTCATCCAATCTTTGGATGAAACTGTTGATTATCTCTATAGTTGTGGTCCAATACCGATGCTTAAGTCTTTGTACCAATTAGGAATTAGGGGGCAGTTTAGTTTAGAAGAACGTATGGGCTGTGGATTTGGAGCATGTATGGGCTGTAGTTGTAAAACAAAAAAAGGCAACGAAAGGATTTGTTATGAAGGTCCTGTCTTTTATAAAGAAGATTTATTATGGTAGATTTACGAGTCAAATTAGGAGAAGTGGATTTAGCTAATCCCGTTATCCCTGCAAGTGGAACTTTTGGATTTGGACAGGAGTTTAGTGTTTATTATGATCTAAATAAACTTGGGGGAATATCAATAAAAGGAACAACCAAAGAAGCTCGATTTGGCAATCCGACACCACGCATAGCGGAGTGTTCACAAGGTTTACTTAATTCTGTAGGGCTTCAAAATCCCGGTATACATCAAGTCTTAGAAAAGGAAATACCTAATCTAAGGAAGAAGTTTAAAGCTTGTCTTATTGCTAATGTGAGTGGGTTTTCTATTGAAGATTATGTTTACTGTTGTAAGCTTTTGGCAGCGAGTAAAGATGTAGACATTATAGAGGTAAATATAAGTTGCCCTAATGTCAAGCATGGGGGAATGAGTTTTGGTACTTCACCTCAACAAGCCGAGATGGTGACCAAAGCTGTAAAGGAGGTTGCAGGAGAAAAACCTGTTTTTATAAAACTTAGTCCTAATGTAACAGATATTGTCTCTATTGCAAAAGCCTGTGAAGAAGCAGAAGCTGATGGTCTTTGTTTGATTAATACCTTACTCGGTATGCGAATTGATTTAAAAAGGAGAAAATCTATCTTAGCTAATACGATGGGAGGTTTTTCGGGGCCTTCTATTTTTCCTATAGCCTTGAGAATGATTTATCAAGTAGCAAAAGTGGTAAAAATTCCAATTATAGGCTGTGGAGGAATAAGTTCCGCAAGAGATGTTATAGAGATGATGATGGCAGGAGCAGGAGCTGTTCAGGTTGGTTCTGCCAATCTAGTAGACCCTTATGCGTGTCTAAGAATAGTAGAGGATTTACCTAAAGAGATGGAGGCTTTAGGAATAGCCTCTTTATCGGATATTGTTGGTATTATAGAGTAATAAATAAAATGGCAAAAGATGTAATTATAGCTTGTGATTTTAAGGATAAAGCGAATACCTTAAAGTTTTTGGAGCATTTCCCAGAAGAGAAGCCCTATCTTAAAATAGGAATGGAACTTTTCTATGCAGAGGGAGGGGATATGGTGCGCTGTCTCAAAGATCAAGGACATAAGATTTTTCTAGATCTAAAACTTCATGATATTCCTAATACGGTACGAAAGACAATGTCCGTATTGTCTCGTTTAGATATAGATATGATAAATGTCCATGCAACAGGCACAAAAGAGATGATGCGAGCCGCTTTAGAAGGTTTAAATAAAAGTCAAGGACAAGCTCCTCTTCTCATTGCAGTAACACAGTTAACTTCTATTTCACAAGAGCTAATGCAAAAGGAATTATTGCTAGAAAAATCATTAGAAGATGTAGTGCGAAGCTATGCTCAGAATACTAAGGAAGCAGGTCTTGATGGTGTAGTTTGTTCGCCTTATGAAGTAGAGCTTGTGAAAAAATATTGTGGAAAAGATTTCTTGACTATTACCCCAGGAATACGTTTTTCTAATGAGAATAACGATGATCAAAAAAGAATAACGACAGTAGCAGATGCTCGTGTTTTAGGTTCTGACTACATTGTTGTTGGAAGACCTATAACTCAAGCAGAGCATCCTCTTGCAGTCTATAGAAAATGTATAAAAGAATTTTTAAATTAAAAAATAAAATGAAGACAAATAGGAACACCGTAGCTCAAATAATAGCAGAAGATTTACTTTCTATTTCAGCTGTTTTTCTTCGCCCTAATCAACCGTTTGTTTGGGCAAGTGGCATTAAAAGTCCGATTTATTGTGACAATCGTTTGATACTTTCTTATCCAGAGAAGAGAAGAAGAGTAGAAAGAGCTTTAGCAGAGCTTATAGAAGAGTATTATCCCGAAGTAGAGCTTTTGATGGGCACTTCTACAGCAGGGATTGCTCATGCGGCTCTCGTGGCAGAGATCTTGAATTTACCAATGGGATATGTTCGTTCAGGAGCAAAAGATCATGGTAGGAGCAATCAAATAGAGGGAAAGCTAGAAAAAGGACAGAAAGTCGTTGTTGTTGAGGATTTAATCTCAACAGCCTCATCATCTTTAGAGGTTGTAGCGACACTTCAAGAAGCTGGGGCAGAGGTCTTGGGAATTGTAAGCATATTTACTTATGCAATGAAAAAGGGGCTAGAGAAATTAGCTCAAGCAAGAGTGAAGAATGTCAGTTTATCTAATATAGATGTCTTGACAGAAGTAGCTGTAAAAGAAAATAGAATTTCGCAGAAACAAAGAGAACAGATTTTAAAGTTTAGGGATAATCCTAAAGATGAAGCGTGGATTAATTTATAAAAGAAGAAATATGAAGCATTGTATTGATACGAATAAGATGAGTCGGGAAGACTTCTTAGACTTAATCACTCTTGCAGAGAAGATGATAAAAAATCCTCAAGATTATACTCAAGCCTGTAAGGGAAAACAGTTAGCTACACTTTTTTACGAAGCAAGTACACGTACGAGATTGAGTTTTACGAGTGCGATGCTTGCTTTAGGGGGGACTGTATTGGGTTTTTCAGATGAACAAAGTACCTCAATGTCTAAAGGAGAAAGCCTTACTGATACCACACGAATAGTAGCAGCTTATGCAGATATTATAGCGATGAGGCATTATAGAGAAGGAGCTGCATTAGCAGCAGCCATTCATAGTTCAGTACCTGTTATAAATGCAGGAGATGGAAGTCATGCTCATCCTACACAGACTCTAACAGATCTTTTGACCATTCATAGAGAGTTAGGAAGATTGGATCATTTAAGTATAGGAATTTGTGGAGATTTAAAGTTTGGTCGTACGGTGCATTCCTTAATTAAAGCGATGGCTCATTTCAAAAATATACATCTTGTTTTGATTGCTACTCCGAGTCTAGGATTGCCAGAATATATGCTAGAAGAATTGAATAATAATCCCAATCTGACTTACACACAAGCCAACTCTTTAGAAGAAGCGATATCTTCTTTAGATATCCTTTATATGACAAGAGTTCAAAAAGAACGATTTGAAAGTGAAGCCCTTTATGAAAATTGTAAAGGGAACTTTATTTTAGATAGAGAGATTATGCAACTTGCTAAAAAGGATATGCGTGTTCTACATCCTTTGCCTAGAGTAGACGAGATAAGAAGAGACTTAGACGATGACCCACGGATGGCCTATTTTAGACAAGCACATAATGGTAAGTATATCCGTATGGCTCTAATTTGTACTCTCTTAGGCTTAAGGGATAAGTGTAATAATAGGGAGGATGAAGATAAAAGCGTGTTTAAGGAAGCAAGCTCAAAGCTTTGTGCCAATAAAAATTGTATAACAAGTGTAGAGGAGTTAAGACCCCTTATAGAAGAGAAACAAGGGCAAAAGTATTGTGCTTATTGTGAGAGAATAATCAAAACTTAGGGTGAAATTTAATTCCAAATTCTGCTAGAAAATAATGTTTTGAAAAAAGTTCTCTCAATGTACAGTGTGGAAAAAGTAACTCTTTTTAAGTATTTTTATATCTTTATGTTTGTAGATAAATAAATTATAACAAAATAAAATAGATTTTTAATTAAGATATACGCTTATGAAACAAAAAAATGTTTACTTTTTACTTCGCTTCGTTTTTGTGGCGATGCTTTTTATTTCTCTAGAAGGCTGTAAGCCTACTATTGAACCTAAAAAAGAAAAGGCTAAAGAGAGTAGTTTGCCTACACCTTTATTAAAAGAAAAGGCATCTTTTAGTGAGGTTGAAACTTTTGAGAAGTCAATAGGAGGCAAATTCTTACAAAAAGATGAAGGCGAAGGCTATGTACAAGTAACTTATGTTTCATCCAAAGCTCCAGCCATAGCTCGTTCTTATGTTTTTAAAGAAGGTGCTTTGCAACAAGCTATTTCTTTATGGAAACCTTATACATTAGTTTTTCAAGAGAAAAAAGAAACGCTTTTGACCGATTCTTTTCGTGATGTTTTAAAGCAAAATGGTTATATCAAACCTTTAAATCAAGGACGTGAATATGTTACGTATCATCCTGAAAAGGGGGTGAAACTTATTCTAGTTCCAGCAACAATGAATGTGCAAGAAAGAGATCTTGTAGCTAAGTTTATCTTCCTCTTTGAAAAATATGAAGCACCTGAAAAGAGCCCCGAACGACCTAAAGGAGTAAAGCCCTTTTTTGCTCAATTGCCCCTTCCGATGTGTTCTACTCCTGATGAAATCTTAAAAGCAGAGCAAGATAGGGGAAGTAAAGTTTTGATGGATAAGCGAGAAGCCGTAGCCGGTTATTTTCAGCAAGAGTTTGATGTCAATGAAGAACACAAAGGGGTAAGGGTGCGTAGAAGAGTTTATTTGACAAGTTCAAAAAACAATTGTCTTCAAATGGCAGGAGTCGTACTTACGCCACAGAGTGTTTATTGGGACAATAATACGCAAGATTATGATGCAGAGATCATCCATTTAATTAAAAAAGAAGGATTTATTGATACCGGTTTGGATAAGCAAGGACTTAATCATTTCTTTTATAAAGAAGAGGGAATGAAAGATGGACGACAATATACGGTTATAATGCTACAACGTCTAAGCAAAGATCGTTATCCAGAAATAAAAGAGCCATCCATTTGTATCAATTATTATCGTAGTGAAAATATGCCAGTTAACAATTATTAAAATAGATAAGGAAATGAAGAAATTTTATTTAGCAGTTTTATTATTGCCACTATTATTCGTTAGCTTTACACAAGATGTAAAAGCTCAAAAGTACATACGTGTAAATCCTAGAAGTTTAGATTTTGGAGAAGTTGCTGTAGGAACTTTTGGAACTCCTTTAAAATTAAATATTTCAATTGTAGATCCCGATGCAAAAGATGCTGTAGGTACGGCAAGTTTTGCAACAAAAGAGGATTCATTTCTAATTTATGGCACCAATTTTTATCCCTATCCTACCGAACAAGATCCTATCCCTAAGTCAATCTATTTTAAACCTTTGGAAGTAAAGGAGTATACGAATAAACTCATTATCACTTACAAAGATGAGAAAGTAGAGATTGTATTAAAAGGTAAGGGGCTTGATCCCGAAAATCCTTATGGCTTAAGTGAAGAGAATCCCGTTGTTTCTGTAGTTTCTGGCTTGGATGATATTTCTTGGGGTCCATGGAAGCAAGTTAAGAAAGCGGGTAATAAAGAATGGAAAATTTCTCCTTGGGGAAGTGAGAGTAAATACGCAAGTTTTACCGCAAAGGATGAAACAGGCAAAGAGAATGAAGTGGCAAGAACGAAATTGATTTACAATAAAGCCATTGATTGTGATAAATTAGCTGTACGAAAATTTTTCATTTCAACAGAAGTGGTAAATCCACAAAAGAAATCGGGTCTATATATTTATCTTTCTGATAAAAAAGATGCAGCAGAAGGTCAAACTTCTTTATTGTACCTCGTAGGAAACTCTTCTTTGACAAAGAAAAAAATGCATGAGATAGATATTCCTACCTCGGTAACGGGAAAGAAATTTTTGATTATTGAAGCATGGGGAGAAAATAATGCAGAAGGAAATAGTGAATGGAGATTAAGTGGTCTTCGCTTAGGTTTAGCAAAGCCAAATCCACGTTTAGAAATTGAGCAAAAGGAACTCTTTTGTGGAACAATGAAAATAGGCGATACGAATGCGTATACAGCAAGTATAAAGATTTTAGCCAAAGATAAACCCCATTCAAGTAGTAAGATTACGGTCGCTTTTGAAAAGGGGAAAGATTCACCTTTTTCTTCTTCACAAAAAGAATTATACCCATGGAGTGATACGATGCCTGCAGTTCTTTCAGTACAATTTAAAGCAAAAAAAGAAGGATTAAATGAGGACAATTTGATTTTAACTTTTGCCGAAAAAGTATTTAAAGTACGACTCGTAGGACAAGGATTAAATGCAGAAAATCCTTTCCAAATGGATGAAAAAACGGCCGTGAAAGAGCTTAAGGAAGGAAGCTTTTCTTTAGACAAAGGATGGACATCTTATGCAATGATGGGAAATTACACTTTTAAAGCTCAAGAAAAAGACGGAAAGTCTTGGATGGAGTATGATTTTAAGAAAAGTATCGCATTGTATGATGAGTCTGTATTGCTAAGTCCGACTCTTTATACGAAAAACTTGGAAGGTGGCGTGTTGCGCATAAGTATGCGTTTACAGCAAGGAAAAGATGAAAAAACACCCCGTTTTATTCTTTCTTTAATAGATATAAAAGATAGTACAGAGAAAAGCAAGAAGCTACTAGAACTCGATTTTTATGCAAGTGAAAATATGGGGGTCAAAGAAGCAAAAGAATACGTGGGGGATGAGTTTAAGACTGTAGAAATTCCTCTTACAAAAGAGCTCATTCCAGAAGGCGACTTAACGAAAGTGAAAATCTTTGTTAAAGGCTCTGTTCTAATGAAGAAAATGGCCGTTTGGCAGATTGAAAAGTGTGAAGTCAAAGGAAACTTTACCCCTATATCAGAAGTAAGAAGAAATAACCCATTGCAAGTTGCTACAGCTAAGGGCTATTTATTCCTAGATAAAGCACTTACTACTGAGCCTATATACATCTATACTTTGCAAGGTTTATTAATTCAAAAATTACAAGGAAATACATCGTATAGAGTAGCCCTCTCTCAAGGGGTATACCTTGTAAAAATGGGAGCAAAAGTATTGAAAGTACAAATTCAAGAATAGAAATAGGATGAAAAGTAAAATAGCAATAACGCTCTTGTTAAGCTTTCTTATGACTTGCTTCTACTCTTGTCATAAACCTATAAAAGAGGAAGAGAAAAATAAAGTAACACCTCCAACTCCTTATCAACCCGACCAAGAGAAGAACTATAAAAAGCCACTTCTATCTACAGTATGGGAGATGCAAATGGCTTCTGAAGAGGGCGAAGTGAAGAGTAAAATTACATTTACAACAGAAACTAAGGCCGAGTTGAAAATGACCTATTTTGTACAAGGTGCAGAGGAGGTCAATGATTATGCATTGACTTATCTTGTGACAGATAATTCAAAAGCCAATGAGACGGACTTACGTATAACTTATGTAAAAGAAAATATTACAGATCAATGTAAAATTGACTGGAGAGCTGAAACGCTGACTATTATTTCGTCAACAGAAGGCAACCTAGTGTTTTTTATGAAGAAATAAACCTAAGTTTTTAGAAAATTAAATCCCCTTGAAAGAATTTTTCTTTCAAGGGGATTTTTTTATGTATTTTGTCTAATTGAGAAGCTTTTAGCCTTGCATAGGCAATTTTTAGAACTATCGTTTCGTTATAAAAAAAAGAGTAACTAAAGTATGAATAAAGAAAATAAGTCCCCCTATTTACGGATTCGTTGGAGCGGATTGCTTTTTGTCCTACTCCTATTGATAAGCTCTTGTCGTGGAGATTGGGAGCAGTTTGAGGAAGGTTCAACTTTCCGTCTTCGCTTCTCGCAAGACACTCTTCGTTTAGATACACTTTTCTCAGATTATAGTAGTAGTACGTATGAAGTAAAAGTATACAATGATTCTAAAAAAGCCATACGTATAAACCGAGTTTCTCTAGTAGGAGGAGAAGAGAAAGGATTTAGAGTAAATGTTGATGGGCGAAGTGGAACGAATTTTTCAGACCTTATATTAGGAGCAAAGGATAGTTTATTCGTTTTTGTAGAAGCTTTTTTCCCAACAAAGGGAGAAGACCTACCCGAATTGGTGCGAGATCACTTACAATTTGAGTTTAATAGGCAAAAACAAAATTTATACTTAGAAGCATGGAGACAAAATAGTGTACATAAGTCCTCTCTTATAGTCGCAAGAGATAGTATTATTAGAGGGGATAAACCTCTTTTAATTAAGGATAGTCTAGTTGTAAAAGAAGGAGTACAATTGACTCTAGAGGCAGGTCTTCGTATTTTGATGGGCGATAAAGCACATATCTCAGTTTATGGATCTCTTCGAGCAGAAGGTTCTGTACAAAATCCGATAATGATAGAAGGCATTCGTCAAGATTTTTTATTGCCAGATATTAATTACCGTCAAGTCGCAGGGCAGTGGGATTCCATCTATTTTGCCCCAACAAGTACAAAGAATTTCTTGCAATGCGTAACGATTCGTAATGGACGTAAAGGCGTAGTTCTGAGAGCCGAAGAAGGGAAAAATCCGCCTTTTCTAGAATTAGATAAGGTGCAGATTTATAATATGAAGGGTTCCGCAATAAGTTCTTATAAAGGAAAGATTAAGGCAAGGAATTCACTTTTTGCAAATACGCTTTTAGCAACGCTAATGTTAAATGGAGGAGAATCGATTTTTGATTTTTGCTCTATGGTCAATTATTTTGCTTGGGATAATAGAGAGGGGCGAACATTAGTTTTTCAAAAGCCTAAAGATGAAGGAGGATTGTCTTCTTTACAAATTCATAATAGTGTTATTGATGGCTCTTTTTCTAGCTATGGAGAGGGGGAGGAGTTAAGAGGCGAAATAAGGATAGATTCTGATTTGTTTGATAAAACTCAAATAGAGAACAGTTATTTGAGAGTAGCACCTTTGTCAGCTTCTTTTTTTCAAAATTGTATTCAAGCAAAAGAAAAAGTAGAAGATCTCTATGAGCATTATGGCTATGATAAAAAGAAAAAGCAGAATGATTTTAAGTATGATTTTCATCCTTTGCCAACAGCAGCTTTTGTTGCTAAAGCTGTGCCAGTTATAAAAGAAGATGCCGATGGACGAACACGCCCCAATTTAGCATCTTATGGATGTTTTGAACCTCTTGAGAAAAGTGCAGCGAATAAGAAAAAGTAAATATTTTACACCCTATATAATAGGAGATCTACAAAATAGAATAGTTATATTCCAAGCTTTATTTTTATTTATATCATTAAAGTTTCTAATAAAACACAAAAAAAGAGAAAATTCAAAATATGAATTTTCTCTTTTTTCATTTAGAGGAAAGATTTATTTTACAATCCAACCTTTGTTTTTAGCTTCTTGTAGATTTGCATCTTGATAGCCTGAGTTATTGCTTAGTTTACAAAGTTTTTTCCAAGTTTTTTCATCTTCTTCAACTTTGATCTTTGTAACATCAGGTAGCGCCTTAATCATTTTATTAAGTGTCTCTGTGGCGAGTTGGTTAGAAGAAAGATTAAGCGTTAATAGATGGCTATATTGAGCTGTAGAAAGCTTTATTTCGCTTAAGTTGTTTTGTCCAAGTTGTAACTCAATGAGCTGAGAAAAAGAGGCAAGATCTATACTTTTCAATTGATTGTAAGAACAATGTAAATACTTGACTTTTTCAGAAATTTTTACTTGAGTAATCTTGTTTTTATAAGCATATAGAAGTTCTAATTTTGGAGAAGGGATATTGAGTTCTTGTAATTGGTTTTTATAGCAATGTACTTCTTCTAACTCTAAATTTTCAGAAAGATTAAGTTCTGAGAGTTGGTTGCTCGAACAATTAAGAAAACGCAGGTTTTTACATTGACTTAGTTCAAGTTTTTCAAGTTGATTAAAAGGAAGTCTGAGTTCTTCAATGCTATTAACTTTGTTGAGAGAAAACTCCGTAAGACCAAAATTCATCATACCAATCATTGTCGGATTTCCTCCAGCAATTTTGATTGTCTTGCCTTCAATAATTCCTTTGATAGGATTTTCCCAAGTATAGTTTCCAGCAGAGTAGGTAAGGGCTTTACCATTTCCCCAATCTATGGTAAACTCACTTGAAGCTGCTATTTGTAAGTCCACTTTTTTCCCTTTTTCAAAAGCAGTTTGAGCTACAATTTTTTCACTATCATCTTCTACTGCTACCACATTGGGTTCTTCACTTTTGAAGAAGTTGAACATAAAAAGTGTTTGTTGCGAACGAAAGCGAGGACCAAAAGAACAAAGCATCTGATCAATTTTATTCCAAGATACACAAGTAGGATAGCCTACGCTATTATCATATCCATAGAATTTAAAGCCCCAAGAAGCAACTAGGTCAAGCACTTTTTGTAAAGGTTTTCCTCCATCTTCAAGAGTCCAATATTCATCTGCAAGTTTAGTATACCATTGAGCTTCTGTTAATTTATCATTTTCAAAGAAGTAGTCATAAAGGACATTTTTAGGAGAATCTTTTGCTAATACAGTTAAATAGGTAACATTATCATCGCCATCAATAATGCCATTCATATAGGGCTCATTTCCTCTATCTTTTTCAGCTTGTTTGATTTCTTCTAGACTAGCTCCAAGATTGAGTATAGGCATTCCTTGTACATTTCTATAGCCTTTTTTAACGTTTACTTGGCAAACTACAAGCTGATTTAGATACTTAGCAACAATTTGAGTAGTACCTTCAGCAAGACCTTTGACAAGTCCATTAGAGACAGATGCTATAGCTTTATTTTCACTGCTCCAACTTACTTTTTCAGTAGGTATCTTTTCTTTCGTATTAGCAAAAAGACATTCTAGTTGACAAGTACTATCTATATAGAGTTCTATTGCTTGATTGTTTAAAGTAATCTCTTCACTTTTATTAATAGGAGGCGTTGGTTGTTGACAAGATAGCCCTAAAAATAGGCAAGAAAAAGTCATAAGACTTTTGAGTACAACTTGTAGAAAAAGATTTTTTTTTCTCATAAGTTCGAATAGTTAAATTGTTATAATAAAAGAGTTTTTAAATCCTTTGCAGTCTTTGTATACGATTATATAATTCCCTTTGTTAAGGTTTTTAAGATCAGCAAAATTATCAAAGATGAAGTTTTGAACTTTTATCCCTAGAGTATTAAATAGTACAACTTCAACCTTTTGATTGCTGTATAATCTTTTTTGTATA
>PDWI01003307.1_pt1 | contig 22858 bp, 16 predicted proteins | sample 1430891 | NCBI WGS metagenome assembly PDWI01 (sample SAMN01162508, study PRJNA174530) | Oral metagenome, whole genome shotgun sequencing project. | biome: Marine environment; feature: Marine mammal; material: Swab sample of the gingival sulcus; isolation source: swab sample of gingival sulcus... | reverse complement strand
ACATCGTTGAAACAGTGACCGCAACCAGGGCAGAATTTGACAGGTTTTATGGTGCTCATGGTTATGAAAAATATCTTGCCAGAAAGGTATTGGAAAAACCAAAACTTCTTCAAGGCGCCCGGCTTGTTGGCAATATTGCCAGTAAACTGGCAAAGGCGCTCCCGGCAGAAAGCGGCCTACGATTGCGCCTTGCCATGTTTGACACCGATATCAAAAGCAGCGTACCAGAATCAAAAGAAAAACCCGTAACTTCTGCCAACACCCAGGAATTTGAATCTTTAACCTATTTTCCCGGCTGCTCCGCCTCGTATCTCTACCCAAAAACCATTGATTCCACCAAGAATCTCGTCCAAGAGCTCGGCTACTCCCTACACATTCCATCAGGACTTGGATGTTGCGGTCTGGCGCAAAAAGCTGCAGGAGATTTTGACAAAGCCAGATCATCTGCCAAAAGAAATATTGAAATTCTGGAAAAAACCACAGATCCCATCCTGGTAACCTGCGGATCGTGCTGGGCACACATAAAAAACTATTCAGATCTGTTTACGGAAGAACCAGACTGGCAACAAAGAGCACAATCAATTAATAACCGGCTCAAAGAAATAACCCAGTTTCTTGCGGCAAGAATTTCTGAACAAACATCACAGCAGCAAGCATCAAAAACAAGTGAGCTAAGAGTTTTTTATCATGATCCCTGTCACTTGAGAAACGAGAACCAGGTAACTGCCGAGCCAAGGAAAGTGTTATCCTCCGTTCCCAATTTTACATTGCTGGAATTGGAGGACGGTCCTCAATGCTGTGGTTCAGGAGGACTCTTCACTTTAGGCGCTCCTGAGCTGTCAGGGATTATTGGCGATGATCTGGCAACCAAAGTGCTGAATCTGCAACCGGATGTCATCACCACCACCTGTTCGAGCTGTTATATGCAGTGGAAAACGATGCTTGCAAAACACAACAGCTCGGTGAAACTTGTCTTTTTTACCGAGCTTCTTAATGACAAACTCGTTGTTTAGTGGTATCAAATTAAGTTCATCGGTAAACGTGTTACGAGGCGGCCTGCAGGAAACTGCTCTGAACAAAAAAACACCTTGTAAGTTATTCTTCTTGTAATTGTTATAATGCTTTTTGTATTTTTGAGAGGAAACCACCGACCTTTTTCAGTATTTGACAATGGGTCTTAAATACTGTCACAAGGTCTTATACTTTCGTAAATACATCGAGAATTTTCTCAAATGGATACCGGACACAGAAAATGTTGGATATTTTCAGGAACTCACCTTTTTCATTGCTGTTCACTGAACATGCAAAAGCAGACTTTATTCAACCTGCGCTGACTTTGCTTTTTCAGAGTTCTTGACCATATGTAAATTGTTATAAATATTATCCGTAATCGATTAAGTGAGTTAGAAAAATGAAAAAAGATATTGAATTTGTAGAAGTATTTGAAGTTGTAACCGAAGAAAATTACAACGAGCAAAGATATTTACAGGAAAACGCAGACGTCCGGGATGCTGTCAACAGCGGAAAAATCAAATCGGGGTATCAACACTTTAAAAACCACGGGAAAACCGAACATCGTAAACAACAAAAAGAAGACTATCAGGATGCAATCACTGCCCTGCGCAAAGAAAAAGCAAAACGCGTAGAAAAAATACTCAGACCCGATATCCAAGTCGTTGCCGACAACAACTTTGTGTTTGACTACACCGGTGAAGAGCGGAAAGAAAAATTCGGTTTCGACGAAACAGAAAAGGTGTCGTCCTTTTTCTACGACCAAATGCCCCTGGATATTATCAACTCAATGCCCGAAGGGTTGATTCTCGACTGTGGAGCTGGTTTTCGTCCGGTCTACTACGAGAATGTGGTCAATTATGAAATTGTACCGTATCCCACCACAGATGTAATTGGTTTTGCAGAAGATCTACCATTTGCCGACAACAGTTTTGATGCGGTCTTTTCGTTTGCAGTGCTTGAGCATGTGAAATTACCATTTCAAGCCGCCCGTGAAATGTGTCGTGTTCTCAAACCAAATGGTATAATGGCGGTTTGCGCCGCTTTTCTTCAACCCAGACATGGATATCCGCATCATTATTTCAACATGACAGACCTTGGTCTTAAAGTCCTTTTTGAAGAGGAAATCAATGTTGAAAAGCAGTACGTGAACAAGGGAACCGCTCCGATCTCAAGCCTTACCTGGTTCCTGCGTCGCTGGGCCGATAACCTGAATGCAAAAGATCGAAAAAAATTCATGAAGCTCAAGGTTGCCGATCTTATGGGTCAAACAGATGAGTATGACGATTCTTTTTTTGTTACCGGGCTTAGTGAAGAAGGTAATATGGAACTTGCCAGCGCGACTTTGTTAATCGGCAGGAAAAAATAAACGGAAATTTCTGTTACATAATGAAATAATTGGCTTTTCCAGACACTATCACAACAACCAACACAACACCTAAAATAAAAAGGGGCAACATCAGTTGCCCCTCTCTTGGTTAAACATTATAAAAAACTTAGAGCAGCGTTTCTGGAGCTGTGTATTCCAGGCCAAAGGCATCTGCCACGCCTTTAAAAGTCACCTTGCCGTTAACCACATTCAAGCCAGGTATGATTTCCTTGTTGTCCTGACAGGCTTGCTTCCATCCTTTATCAGCAATTTGCAAGGCATAAGGCAGGGTTGCGTTTGCCAGTGCCAGAGTTGAAGTTTGAGCTACGGCTCCAGGCATATTGGCAACACAATAATGGACAACACCATCTACCTTGAAAATAGGATCGTCGTGGGTGGTGGGTTTGGAAGTTTCGAAACAACCACCTTGGTCAATTGCCACATCAACGAGCACAGCACCTGGTTTCATGCCCTTAAGCATTTCTTTGGTAACCAGTTTAGGAGCTTTCGCACCAGGAATAAGAACCGCCCCAACAACCAGATCAGCGTCATAAACCAGCTCACGCAGTTTTGCCGGATTGCTCATAATCGGAAAACAATTCGCTGGCATTACTTCACTAAGATAACGCAAACGCTCAAGACAAGTATCAAGTAAATAAACCACGGCACCAAGACCACAAGCAATCCGGGCAGCATTAACGCCAACGGTTCCACCACCAATGATCACAACTTTTCCAGGAGCTACCCCGGGAACACCACCCAAAAGAATACCACGTCCTCCCTGAGTCATCTCAAGGTACTTTGCACCTTCCTGAACAGCCATTCGACCAGCTACTTCACTCATGGGAGTAAGAAGTGGCAGAGATCTGTCCGCCTTTTGAATTGTCTCATAGGCTATATTTACCGACCCTGCCTTAATAAGAGCCTCAGTCAATTTTTCTTCTGCTGCCAAATGCAGGTAGGTAAAAACAATTTGATCTTTTCTGATTAGATCATACTCGGAAGGTTGCGGCTCCTTTACGTGCATGACCATATCGGCACGACCATAAACATCTTCTACCTTGTCAACTATCTCAGCACCAACTTTTTGATATGCGGCATCTTCAAAACCACTTCCAACTCCGGCATTTTTTTCTACCAGTACCTGATGATTTCTTGCAACCATCTCTTCAACACCCGCTGGAGTCATACAAACTCTATTTTCTGCCACCTTAATCTCTTTCAGGATACCAATTTTCATGTTCATCTCCTCCAATGATAATGTTTTATAGGATATACGGGGTCTTCAAACCGTACCCTTTATAAACCACAAAACTCTCAACAGTCTGTACGCCCTCCACAGTCGAGAGTTGTCTGGTTATAAACTCGAGCAAGGTATACTCTTCTTTTAACAATACCTGTAAAATGATGTCATAACGACCAGTGACAATCGCTGCGGACACAACCCCCTTGAGGCCCTTAAACTCCCGACCCTTCTGCTCAAGATCCATATTTTTTAATTTGACCCCAAGGTAGAGGAGTTGGTGACCTTGAATTGCTTCCACATCAACGGTGCCAACTATTGACAAAATTCCTTCTGCAGTGAGTTTGTTCACACGTGAACGCACTGTATTCTCGGTGACATTCAATGCTTCAGCTATCTTTTTGAATGACTTCCTGCCAACCTGCAGATGGCGCATGATCTCAAGATTGATGCTATCAATTTCCATAGTCACTCCAAGTTCGTTATACCAAAAAATAGTAATTTTAATTTAAGAATTTCGCAATTATTAAATGCAATAATTATGAAAACATCGATTTATACTCTCTAAAAACAATCCCTCTGAAAATAAAAACATGCCCTTTCCTGATATTTTGTTCACGCTTTCCTATCACTTTAAAAGACCTGCCATGCCATTGATCAAAAAAAAATCAACGCCCAGAACAGTAAAAAAATAGCCTGGAAACATTTTTATAGAGAATCAACTGTCTCAACCAGCTAGCCATTGCTTCAAAGACAATTTCCTTCTCTGTCACGGTTGTTTCTCACCAACGACGAGAGGATCAAAAAATGAATTTTCCCGTTTAAAAGTAGATAGTTAGAAATCAAACTGATTCTTAGTTGCTAAAAAGATATGGTAATATAAGAAAAAGTTTAGTAATTAATAAATAATTCTTATTTCTGAGAGGATTGTAGTATTTTGATCGCGCTGATTGTGAGATCTGCTTTGGGGGAATAAACGTCATTCAACATACAAAGGAGGTAATATGTCTATCACAGGAGTCTGGGATCGTCTTTGGGATGTACATCATCAAACAAAGGAACTGCTCTTTCTTGATAAAAAAAGAATAGCCAAAAGGCTGAAAAAGTCGCAGGTCTTTTTCAGCGAGGAAAGTTCAGCAAAAGATGCCGAATTATCAGAAGTAATGGAATCGGCTCCCGCCGAACATGCGGACAGCATTAAAACCGGCCCAGGCGGGGTAGAAGAAGGTGAGCCCAAGGAGTATTCAACAAGACAGCGAGTTGGCCTGTTTTTAGGGCCTGCACTGTTCGTCCTTATGCTCATTATTCCAACTCCTACTGGCATGGAACCCGCGGCTCAAAAGATGGCAGCCATTGCCTGTCTTATGGCCACCTGGTGGATGTCAGAGGCTATTCCGATTCCAGCGACAAGTCTTCTGCCTCTTCCGCTCTTTCCCTTACTGGGAATTATGCACACCAAAAAGGCAGCAGCGCCCTATGCTTCCCATCTAATTTTCCTCTTCATGGGTGGTTTTATCATTGCCCTTGCCATGCAGAGATGGAACCTGCATAGAAGAATCGCGATGACCATCGTAAAAGTCATTGGTTTTTCACCAGGAAGACTCATTTTTGGATTTATGGTAGCAACAGCTGCTCTTTCTGCCTTTGTATCCAATACCGCTACCACCGTTATGATGATGCCAATCGGTCTGGCCATTATCACCCATGTAGTCACAGAAGGGAATCGTGAAGGACTGGATAAGAAAATAGATTTTTCTCCTGAAAAGTTTGCCTTCGGCCTTAACCTGATGTTGGGAATTGCCTACGCGGCCTCAATCGGCGGTATTGCAACCCTGATCGGAACTCCTCCAAATACCGTACTTGCCGCATATCTCCAGAAGACCTATGGCTATGAAATAAGTTTTGCCGGCTGGATGAAGGTCGGAGTACCTCTGGTCATGGTTATGCTACCTCTCTGCTGGATCTGGCTTACTAAAATTGCCAATCCGATGAAACTGAAAAAAGTACCCGGTGGTAAGGATCATATCGAAAAAGAACTTCAGGAAATGGGAAGTCTGTCTGCTGGGGAGAGATGGACAGGTCTTGTTTTTTTGCTCACCGCCCTTGGCTGGATTTTCAGAAAAAAACTGTCTTTCATTTTTCCTGATCCCACTCTTATCACTGACGCAACCATTGCCATGGCTGGAGGACTGATTCTCTTTTTAATTCCGGTCGACTTAAAAAAGAACCGCTTCGTTATGAACTGGAAATGGGCCTCCAAGATGCCTTGGGGTGTACTGATCCTCTTTGGTGGTGGTCTTTCCATGGCCTCAGGATTTAAAGCGACCAAACTGGCAAACTGGATTGGTTCCCAGGTAGGACTCTTTGAACATGCACCGGTTCTGATTCTTGTCATTGCTGTCGCTACCCTGATCATTTTCCTGACCGAGCTGACCTCAAACACCGCTACCTCAGCAATGGTTATGCCGGTATTGGCAGCAGTCGCTATTGGTCTGGGACAAAATCCGCTTCTTCTGGTTGTGCCGGCTGCAGTCGCCGCGTCCTGTGCCTTTATGCTCCCAGTGGCCACACCGCCTAACGCCATTGTTTTTGGTTCAGGCTATGTGACAATCCCACAAATGGCCAGGTCCGGATTTGGCTTGAATATCATAGGAGTTATTGTCACAGTGGCAATAACCTATCTGCTCGTCATTCCGGTTTTTGGAGTCGAAATAGGCACGCTGCCTGAATGGGCAATCATAGCCAGCATGAACTAATCCCCCCCCTTGTACAGGTACTCTTCTCTGGAGTACCTGTACAAACCATTCCTTCTAAAAATTCGTTTGAAAAAGACAACCTTGGCTGAGTTTCCTCTTTCGCATTTCTGCGTACAAATGATCACTGAGAATACCTGGCAGTATGTTCCATTTTGGCGCAATGACAAGATCAGGATGGGAGTGGGTCCACAACCGGTCGATAACGATGTGGGCAGGAATCAGTGGCAGAACTTCGAGAAGCAGATCAACGTATTCTTCCCGGCTAAAAAGTGAAAATTTCCGGTGCTCATACAATTTGGCAAGGGGTGTGTTTTTAAGAACCTGCAAGTGGTGGAGTTTCAAACTATCCACACCCTGCCCGCAGACATATTGCACACTGGCTAACATATCCTGCCGAGTTTCTTCTGGAATACCAAAGATGAGATGGGCACCAACGGAAAACTGCCTGTATTGCCGTAACTTTAAAAGAGCCTGTTCGAAATCAACAACGGTGTGATTGCGGTTGAGTAGAGCAAGACTTTTATCATCGGCAGACTGCAAGCCCAGTTCAAAATGACACTCCTTGCCTGTAGCCGCAACAAGCTCCGCAAGTGGTTCGAGTAAGGCATGCGAAATACAATCTGGTCGTGTTGCGTAGATCACACCAACGCATGCACTCTCGCTCAATAACATTCGCGCCTGCGCTAAAAGTTCATCAACCGGTGCAACAGTACACGAACCCTGCTGGTAATAAGCAAAATATAGGTTGAATCTCTGTTTTAAAAATGTTGTTTTGCCCTGCTGGATCTGCAACTCAATGGTCTCATCTTTGGTCAGATATTCGGGCATATAACTTGCGGGAAGACAGAATATGCAGCCATTTTTGGCCCAGTTTGGACACGGATAGCCGTTATCCACAGGAATTTTACCCACTGGTTGACCATACTTCTCACGGTAATGGTAACTGAACGAGCGTATTAAAGGATTTATCTCCTGCAAATGTTCAATGACCTTTTATTCCAGGAACAACACTACGAAATGGGCTTTATGGTCTGCTGTACCGCCTTACTTCGACAAAGACAGGTGCCACCACTGCTGCATTGACTCTCTTTTCCCTGCTGCTGCTTTTTCACACCTCGAAGCTTGCTGAAATTAATAAAGGCCGCAGTGCCACACAAAGCAAGAAAAGTAAGAAAAAAGACGATGACAAAGCTGTTCACGGCTCAGCCCCCAAAATCATCCAGATGGATATTGTCTTTTTCCACGCCGAGATTATCAAGCATATCAATCACGGCAGCAGTCATCATTGGCGGTCCACACATGTAGTAATTTATATCTTCAGGTGCCGGATGATTTTTCAAATAATTTTCAAACAAGACAATGTGGATAAAGCCTTCATATCCCTGCCAGTTATCTTCCGGCTGGGGATCAGAAAGGGCAAGATTAAATTCAAAATTTTCAAATTCCTGTTCAATCTGCTCAAAGTCATCCTGATAGAACAGCTCTTTAACACTTCTTCCCCCATACCAGAATGATACCTTCCGCTCTGTTTTTCTTCCTCTGAACAATTCAAAGATATGACTGCGCAGTGGTGCCATTCCTGCCCCACCGCCAATGAAAATTATCTCGGAATCACTGTCTTCGAGGAAGAATTCACCAAATGGGCCGGAAATGGTTACTTCATCACCGGGCTTGAGGTTAAAAATATACGAAGAAACCTTTCCTGGCGGGATCTCTTTCCCGGCCTTCGGCGGCGGGCTGGCAATACGGACATTGAGCATGATGATCCCTTTTTCGCCAGGATAGTTTGCCATGGAATAGGCTCTTGTTACCGGGACATGGACATGGGAGCTGTAGCTGAACATCTTGAACTTGGTCCAGTCAGACAGAAATCTCTCGCCAATGTCAAAGCTTGAATAATCAAGGGTATGGGGTGGCACTTCTATCTGGATATAACCTCCAGATTTAAACGCCACCTCTTCATTGGCCGGAAGCTCCAAGACCAGTTCCTTGATAAAGGTTGCCACGTTACTGTTCGATCTGACCCTGCACTTCCATTTTTTGGTTTCAAGCATTTCAGGCGGCACCTGAATTTTCAGATCACGCTTAACGGGTACCTGACAAGCCAGCCGGTAGCCAGCTTTTGCCTGACGATTATTAATACTTCCCCGTTCAGTTGGCAGAATTGATCCGCCACCATCAAGCACCTGACACTTACATTGTCCACAACTGCCACCACCACCACAGGCAGACGAAAGCATGACTCCCTGCTCTGCCAGAGTAGTTAACAACTTTCCACCCGGTTGAGCCTGCAGATCCTTAGCGTCGTTAATCAAAATGGAAACTTCACCATCGGGGAGCAGACTTTTTTTGGCAAAGACAATCAAACTCACCAAAACAAGCTGAATTATCAAAAAGCAAAGAACTCCAAAATAAATTTCATTCATCGTATTCTGCTCTCACAGCTAATCTAAAATTGTATTCCTGCCAGTCCCATAAAAGCAATCGCCATCAAACCGGTAGTGATGAAGGTTAAGCCAAGCCCTCGAATTCCTCCGGGAGGATTGGCATATTCAATTTTCTCTCGTATCCCGGCAAGAGCTACCACCGCCAGAAAAAAACCACCACCGGCACCAATGCCGTAGGCTGCACTTTCACCAAAGGTATAATCCCGCTCGACCATAAACAGGGTCGCACCAAAAATGGCACAGTTGACAGTCAAAAGAGGTAAAAAGATCCCCAGGGTATTATACAGAGACGGCATAAAACGGTCTAACACCATCTCCAGCACCTGCACGACAGCCGCAATAATTGCAATATAGGTCAACAATCCGAGAAAGGTCAGATCCAGATCAGGCTGCCCCAGCCAGGCAAGTCCACCGGGCTTGAGAATATGGTTAAGAATCAAATTGTTGATCGGTACGGTTATGATCTGAATAACCAGAACAGCAGCACCCAAACCCACTGCCGATTTTACCTGTTTGGAAATGGCAAGGAAGGTACACATACCAAGAAAAAAACTCAGTGGCAGGTTCTCCAGAAAAATAGATCTGAAAATAATGTCAATATAATGCCCCATTATTATTGCTCCTGTTGTGACGGGTCGAGGGTTCGCATCAGCCAGATCAGCATCGCAATTACAAAAAATGCACTTGCCGGCAGAACCATCAAACCATTTCGGACATACCAGCCGCCATCGGTTGCCAGCGGCAGCACCTGCATACCAAACAGGGTGCCGGTACCAAACAGTTCTCTAAAAAAGGCAACAAACATCAAGACAAAGCCATAGCCCAGTCCATTGCCAATGCCATCAATAAAGCTGGCAACAGGCGGATTATTCATCGCAAATCCTTCAGCCCGCCCCATAACAATACAGTTGGTGATTATCAGCCCCACATAGATTGACAACTGCTTGGACAGCTCAAAATAAAATGCCTTCAGCACCTGATCAACCAGAATAACCAGGGTGGCAATAACCATAATCTGTAATCCTATTCTCACCGTATTCGGTATCTGAAAACGGACAATGGAAATGGTCAGGCTTGAAAAGGCAACAACCAAAGTCACACAAATTGACATCACCAGAGCCGTCGCCATCTGACCAGTTACAGCGAGCGCCGAACATACCCCTAACACCAAGAGCGTAATCGGATTACGCTTTAAAACAGAACGCGTGAGAAGTTCAACCTTCGTCTCAGCCATCAATCTCTCCCTTTATAGTTTCCAGATACGGTTTAAAACCATGCTCGCCAAACCAAAACCGTAAAAGATTATTCACACCTTCTGCAGTCAGGGTTGCACCGGAAAGCCCGTCTATATCATGGGGCTGGTCTATTGCAGCTTTATCCTTAACCAGTCTGAGAACCGGAACGACATTGCTGTCATAAATCTTTTTCCCCTGCCAGGATCGCTGCCACCGTTTGTTCTCTATCTCTCCACCCAGTCCTGGAGTCTCTCCATGGTCATAAAAGGAAACGCCTTTGACCGTGTTCAGATCCTTATCAAGAGAGACATAGGCATACATGGTAGACCACAACCCCTTTCCCCGCACAGGCAAAACAATCTGCTCTATATTGTCACCATCCTTGACCAGATACACCCGGGAATATTTTTCCAGCCTGCCAAGTTTGGCAACATCCTTGTCCTTATCAAGAGCCATGCCAAGCTGGTCATCCAAAGCAGCCTTCACCTGATCGTAGCTTGCGGGATCAAGTTGATCTTCAGTAACATATTGTCCCGTGTCGAGAGCAATGATGCGGGTTTCCACCTTGGAAAACATCTCTTCAACACTCTTTGTTTCATCAAAGAGATCTGCGGCATACAAGATATTTTTCTTTTGATCGAGCGAACGGTTTTCTTCCTGCAGGGGACGCAGACCCACCGCAGCACCTGCAACCAGAGCGGAACAGGCAAAAGCCAAAACCAGGACTGAATAAAACGGTTTATAGGGATTACTGTTATCAGCCATGACGTAACATCCTTCTTTTTATATTTGCCTGGATTACAAAATAGTCAAACAGGGGGGCAAACACATTACCAAGCAGAATTGCCAGCATCACTCCTTCCGGGAAGGCCGGATTTGCCACCCTGATCAGGATAGCCAACATGCCGACCAGCAGGCCATAACACCATTGTCCAATGGGAGTCTGGGCTGCCGACACCGGATCAGTTGCCATAAACACTGCACCAAAGGCAAAGCCTCCAAAGACCAGGTGGTAATGGGGTGGAATCTCATACAGTGGATTGGAAGAGCCGCCAAAGATAAAAAACAGCGTGCCACACAGAAGGGCTCCTCCCACCATGGAAACCATGACCCGCCATGGAGCTATCCGGGTAATCAGTAAAACAAAGGCACCAAGCAGACAGGCAAGGGCAGAGGTCTCACCAATGGAACCGGGGATATTGCCGACAAAGGCCTGCATCCAACTGGTGTCAAGACTCTGCAGTACTTCTCCGGGAGTTGCTTTTACCGCCTGGGCAAGAGGGGTTGCCGAGGTAAAGCCATCAATACCGGTCCAGATGGTATCTCCGGTCATTTGTGCAGGATAGGCAAAAAAGATGAACGCCCTTGAAACCAGTGCCGGATTCATGAAGTTTCGTCCAACCCCACCAAAGACCTCTTTTGCAAAAATCACTCCAAAACTGATGCCTAACGCAACCTGCCACAAGGGTACACTCGGTGGCAGAGAAAGGGTAAACAACAGGCTGGTGACCAGAAAGGCTTCGGACATTTCATGGCCGCGAATGATATTAAACACAAGCTCCCAGATACTTCCCGCTACCAGGGTAACAAGGTAGATGGGCAGAAAATACAACGCACCATGGCACAGGTTTGAAAACACACTGTGGGGATCACACCCGATGGCCTGCATAACCATTCCCCGCCAGCCAGGAGGAAAATCTATCCCCATCTGAACCAGGGCAGCATTTGCCTGATATCCGGTATTCCATAATCCCATCACCGTACAGGGAATGAGAGCTATTATGACCGTAATCATAATCCTCTTGAAATCTATACTGTCACGGATGTGGGGTGCAGTTCGGGTTTTCAGGCTGCAACCAAAAAGAAAGGTGTCGGTGGCTTCATAGAGAGGATACCACCGCTCATATTTTCCCCCTTTTTCAAAAAGAGGCGCAAGATCTAAAAAAAATTTATTGAGACTTTTCATTATGCTCTTTTAGGAATCCTATCCTTCCTGCTCTATTGTTGTAAGCACTTCGCGTAACATCGGACCAAAATCGTTCTTGCCAGGACAGACAAAACTGCACAGGGCAAGATCTTCTTCTATCAGCTCCAGGGCTCCCAGCTCCTTGGCTTTTTCGGTATCATTTACCGCGATACTTTTAAGAAGTGAGGTGGCAATGATATCCAGCGGCATCACCTTTTCATAGGTACCAAGCGGGTAAATGGCTCTATCCCCGCCCCAGGTCGCTGTGGGCATGATATAGCGTGCCCCTGTTCTCAACGCTGAAGTAAACACCGGCACGATTGAAAAACGCTCACGCCCCGGCAATAACCAGTTAAAAAGACTTCTTCCACTCTCATCCGGCAATGCTGAGATCTGATTATGATACCTGCCCAGATAGCCATGTACCGTATCTGCTGCAATCCGGCCATCAAGTACCGATCCTGACAGCACACGGTTTTCGCCATCTGTCAACCTGTCGCGGCAGAGTTCACCAACGGCTGCACCAATGGGCACCTTAAGCAATTGAGGCTGTTTTACCGCCGAGCCTGAAAGCGCGATAATGCGTTCTGTCTGCAAAGATCCATGAATGAAAAGATGACCAATGGCAATAACATCCTGATAGGATAGATGCCAGACCACATGATTCTCTGCTGCCGGGTCAATCATGTGAATATGGGTCGATACAAGTCCTGCCGGATGAGGTCCGGCAAAACGCCATGGCTGTATCCTGCTCTGTTCAGGCATCGGGGCTTCCTGCCCAACCAGACTGCACAGATGAATTGGACTTGCTATAGCTTGTTCAAGAACAACAAGCCCTGCAACGAACTCCTCCTGCTGAAGCTTGATGATCACCGCAGGTGACGGTGCCAGTGGAGTCGTTTCGGCGGCATTTATGAATAACGAAGCAGGAGTCGTTTCCACCGGTGGGATTTTGCCATAGGGTCTGCTTCTGAAACTGGCCCATAGACCTGACTTCAACAGGGCTTCAATAATTTCCTGCTGACCGTACTGTCCAGGCTTTTTGATTTCGTCTACAATTGTTTCACAATCATCACCATCCTTTCTGATAACAAGGGACTCAAATTTTCTCTTTGCCCCCCTGTTAATGGCTACAACCTCACCGCAAGCAGGTGCTGTAAAATTTACTCCCGGGTTTTTCTTATCCGAAAATAGTAGCTGACCTGTTTTCACCCTATCTCCTTCGGAGACAAACATGGTCGGTTTCATGCCAATGTAGTCGTCACCAACCAGTGCCACATGATTTATCTTGGGAGTCGTCCCAACGGATTGTTCAGGTTTTCCAGCAATGGGAACGTCTAGACCTGCAGTTATCTTAATGGTCTTCATGAAAGTTTGTTTTGGGAAAATTAAAGAAATAAGTGACCAAAAACCGGCCATCGCGGATCAAAATATCAATGCGGAGTATAAGCATTTTTGCCTTTTCTTCCAAGCATTATTAGGCGTTAAGCGACAAGTTTTTCAAGAATTTTATGTTCAACTAAAATTATTCTTGACAAATAAAGCAAAACCAATAGAAAAATTATCTTTTAAGGAAGTCTTTCACCCATACTCTGGAGCATAGCCTATGAACACCGATTTCGCATACGAAAAACTTGGTTTGTTGTATCTGGGAAAGGAAGTAGACTTTACAACAAAACAAAAGCAAGAAATTCCTTTTTTATACAAGAACAAAAGCCTGACCACCCACGCCTTACTTATCGGCATGACCGGAAGCGGTAAAACAGGTCTTGGGGTCGGCATCATTGAAGAAGCGGTAATGGACAACGTTCCTTCTATCATCATTGATCCAAAAGGAGATATGGGGAACCTGCTCCTGACTTTTCCAGATCTGAAACCTGAAGATTTTGCCCCCTGGATAGACCCGGCAGAAGCTGCCAAAAATGAGATGGAACCCGCTGAATACGCTGAAAAGATGGCCTCCACCTGGAAAAACGGCCTGGCTTCCTGGGGACAAGACACCAACAGAATAAAATCATTTAAGAGTAAAACAGAATTAACGATATACACCCCTGGTTCCACAGCAGGTGTCCCGGTTTCGGTATTGAACAGTTTTGATCCTCCAGGAGATGAAATTCTCAGAGATACAGATACCTTGAACAGCATGGTAAATTCTGCCACCACCAGTCTTTTGTCCCTCATTGGTAATGACGGTGACGATCTGCACAGCCGGGAATACATTCTTATAAGTTCAATTTTTCTCCATTTTTGGCGCCAAGGCCAGGGACTCACGTTAGAATCACTTATTGGCAACATAGTTGATCCCCCCTTTGACAAGGTTGGGGTATTCAGTCTGGACAGATTTTTCAAACAATCTGAAAGGATGAATCTTGCCATGTCACTCAACAATGTCCTCGCCAGTCCAACCTTCAGCAGCTGGATCACCGGTGAACCATTTGACATACAGAAATTTCTCTACACCGATGAAGGAAAACCAAGAACTGCGATCTTCTCGATTTCCCATCTTAATGAATCAGAGCGGATGTTCTTTGTTACCATGCTGCTCAACCAGTTTGTGGCCTGGATGAGACGCCAGCCGGGTGCCTCTTCCTTGAAAGCGCTGTTATATATGGATGAAATCTTTGGTTATTTCCCACCAACGGCCAACCCACCATCCAAAAAACCGATGATGCTTTTATTAAAACAGGCAAGAGCCTTCGGAGTAGGGGTAGTACTGGCAACGCAAAACCCGGTGGATCTGGACTACAAAGGGCTGTCAAACATTGGTTCCTGGTTTGTCGGGCGTCTTCAAACCCGTCAGGATCAGGAAAAGGTTGTTGACGGTATAGTTTCATCCAGCGCAGGCAACCTGGATAAAGCAAAGGTGAGTGAACTTCTGGGTGATATGAAAGGAAGACAGTTTCTGTTAAATTCAGCCCATCTGGATGAACCGGTTCTTTTTGAAACCCGCTGGGTCATGTCCTATCTGAAAGGGCCCATGTCTCCCGCCGACATCAGCCGCCTTATGCAGGATCGCCCCCAACCATACGAAGTTGAAAATGTGCAGGGTGTCAGCAATAAAACAGGTGGCGGTTTGATGAGTACCCCTCCGATTCTATCAGATAAAATCGAACAGTTTTTCCTGTTACAGCCAGTACTTGCTGACCCGGTCTGTTTCGAGCCATGGCTGGCCGGAACCGCGTCGGTGAGATTTTACAATCAAAAACGGAATATAGATCAGATAAAAACGGTGCGGCTCAGACAATATCTTGGCGACGATTCCTTTGGTGAATGGGAAGATGCTGAAGAGATGAGCATGGATTTTGATGACTGTGCTCACGAGGCTCCCGATAACAGTCAGTATTACAGCATACCGGGGGAAGTCCTCTCATTAAAGGATTTTGGCGAAATGTCCAGACACCTTTCCAACTATCTCTATCAAAATGAGGGACTGGAGCTGTTTAAAGTCACCTCATTAAAACTGGAATCGAAACCTGACGAATCCCTGACTGATTTCAAGATTCGTCTAGGCGACGTTTTACGGGAGAAAAAAGACTTTGAAATAGAGAAGATAACCCTCAAATACCAGACCAGGCAAGATCGCATTCAAAAGCAACTGGAAACGGCAATGGCAAAGGTTGAAAAAGAAAAAGGGGATGTGCAGTCAAAAACCACCGATACCATTTTGTCCTTTGGCTCAGCTTTATTGGGCGCCTTTTTGGGAAGGAAGGCTCTTTCTGCTGGTAATATTTCAAAAGCAACCACCGGCATTAAAAATGTCGGCAAAATATCCAAAGAAAAGGGAGATGTCAAAAGGGCTGAGGAAAAGGTTGCCAGGCTCGTTGAAGAACAGGAAGCCCTTGCCGATGAACTCCAGGAAAAGATCTCTTCCCTCTCGGATACCTTTATTCCTGATAACTATGAAATAGAAACATTTAGAATCAAGCCAAGAAGAAGCGATATATTTGACATCAAGGTTGGTTTACTGTGGGAAATGGTTCCCCCAGCACCTGCAAGATGAAAATCATAAAAAGATCTTACCACCAGACTTACCGGCAAGTTTTTTTCGTTCGTCAATCAGAGACAAGAACCTGCCGGTAAGGTATTTACCCAGATTAAATTCCTACGAGGTCTCGCCTCGTATCTGCACAACTCTTGCCGGACAGCCGGTAGCAACTGCAAAATCAGGTAAGTCCCTGGTCACCACGGCTCCGGCACCAACAACACAGCCCTTTCCGACTGTCACACCATCTAAAATAACCGCTCCGGCACCCAGCCATGACCCTGCCCCTATTCGCACAGGTCCTTTAGAAAAAACACCCTGATCCATAATTGAAATATCCGTTCTCTCGGTATGATACCGCCCTCCGCCTATATAACAATTTGCAGCAATAAGAACCGAATGTTCAATAACAACATCCCCAATGGAAGAGACAACAACACTATTGCCAAAATCGACCCGATCACCAATTTCAACACTTCCCGTTTTACCGAGAATAGTCGAATTTCTGGAGATCATAACATCATTACCAATTACTATCCCTTTACTGCCAGCGCCACTGGCATCAAGCATGACATTATCATCTATTGCCACCCGTTCGCCAACAGTAATATTCCACGAATGGCGAACCGTGAGATATCTTCCTAAAATTATACCTTTGCCAACCTGTTTAAAAAGGTAGCGATAGAACAATTGCCGCAGCCCATACCCAAGTCCACCGCCAAGATTTCCCAAACAGGTTGTGATCGTCTCATATTTGATAAGACTTAAAAGAGATTTTCGTCCTATTGCCTTGAGACAATAGCGCTGCAAGACAGATACCTTCTCGTCATACAGCTGATCCACCAGCGGCTGTTTGTCGACATTTTTTTTGAAAGGGGACGAGGACATACCTTCTTCCGTAAAATTTTACCTTTTCCGTTTTTCAACGATCATTTCACGCAAAAAAACGATTATGCCATATAGCTACATTCATCATTGCCCACAGGATGTGATTATGATTCTTCTTTCCTGCACAATGTTCACTGATCAACTGATTCACATAGGTCAGATCAAAATTTTCCCGAATCACCCTGGAATCGTTCAACAAAGAAACCATATAGTCTTTCAGGTCTCCCCGTAACAGATGCTTCACCGGCAAACTATAGCCCTGCTTGCCCCTGTGAACCACCTTATCGGGCAACAATCCCTCCAAAGCAGCACGAAAAATATGTTTGGTTTCCATTCCCTTCAGCTTCCAGCTTCCAGGCAAAGACGCCAAAAACTCGACCAGGACATGATCAAGCAATGGAACTCGAATCTCCAACGAGCTTGCCATTGACATCCGGTCAACTTTCATCAGCACAGAATCCGCCATCATGTATCTCATATCCAGATAGATCTGACGATTCACCTCATCCTGTGCATCACAGCGGCTGTCATACTCTTTCACCAACCGAAAAGGATCCATCGTCATTTGTGCAGACGTGCTGTCAGTAAAAAGCTGCTGTTCCATTTTTCGGGTAAGAAAATATTGCCACCGTAGATGCTGACCGGCAGCATCAAGGTTGGATCCCTCAACAAAACGCTTGAGCATATTGATCGCACCTTTTTTCTGAGGCTGATCTGGTAAGAGATCGATGACACGACCAATCATATTCCGGCGAATTCCAGCTGGAATCAATCGAAAATAGCGGTCAAGCCGTCCGGCTTTAAACCGATCATACCCGGCAAGACTTTCATCAGCGCCCTCACCTGACAAACAAACGGTCGCATACTCCTTTGCCTGTTTACATAGAAGATACAAGGGAACCGTCGACAGGTCAGTCATAGGCTCGTCAAGATGCCAGAGTGTCTGTTCTACATATTCCGGCTTCAGGCTATCGAGCATCAATACATGATGTTCTGTATCACAGTGGTTTGCAACAATCTGAGCATAATCAAGTTCACTGAACGACTTATCCTCATATCCTATGGTAAATGTACGTAATGGGCCATTAATATAACGCCGCATCAAGGCAACGATACATGAAGAATCCAGCCCGCCGGAAAGAAAAACGCCTACAGGGACATCACTCACCAGATGACTTTTTACCGCATAGTCAAGGTGAAAACGAAACTCTTCAACCGCCTCATCAAAGCTTAACTCCTTTCCCTCACCCGTGTTAAAATGAAGATCCCAATAACGGTTGATGACGATCTTGCCATTTTCATACACAAGCGAACAACCGGCAGGCAGCTTATTAATGCCGGCAAACATCGTTTCAGGGGAAGGAACAAACTCAAAACCAAGATAATCATAAAGTGCCTGATAGTTGAGTTTGCGTTCAATACGGGAACTTTCCAGCAAGGTTTTTATTTCTGATCCAAAAAGAAGGTTTCCCTGCTGAAAACTGTAATACAGTGGCTTAATTCCAATACGATCACGAGCGAGGAGCAAACGTTTTTTCTGGGTATCCCAAATGGCAAGTGCAAACATCCCCCGCAATTTTTCCAGGATTTGATCACCCCACTTCTCATATCCATGGACAATAACCTCAGAATCGGCATTGCTGCGGAAGACATATCCATCCTGTTCCAATTCATGACGTAACGCCTGAAAATTATAAATTTCACCATTAACAACAAGAACAACCGAGCCATCTTCATTGAACATCGGCTGATTTCCATTCTCACTCAGATCGATAATGGAAAGTCGCCGGAAGGCCAAGCTCATTTCATCACTCGTATAAACACCTTCATTATCCGGTCCACGATGAACAATCTGGTTTGCCATTTTTCTGGCCAACACCTCATCATTCCAGTTGAATCCACAGATCCCGCACATAACCTTTACCTACTATTTATAAAAGAAAATAAGCCCGCTGACAGTCTGAAGCGATCACATAAAGTTTACTGTTTTTTGATATACCCCTCCTGAAGGTACCATTGTCCGGTACGTTTGAGCCCTTCATCGAGCCCAACTTTCGGAGCGTAACCAAGATCACGTTTTGCCTTGCTGATATCAAAAGCACGGTTCTGACGGAACCAGTCAACCCGTCTGGGGAAAATCGGCGGAGCTATTTTGAACGGCTTGCATATCTTTTCACAGATATGACCTGCAACGATCAATGGGAAAAGAGGATAGTGCGGGATTTTAACATCCACATCAAGAGCCTTTGCGGTTCTGGAAACCAGATCATTGAGTTCAACATACTCTTCATCAGCGATTAAATATGCTTCTCCAAGCCCTTTACCCGGCTCCATGGCAAGAAGAAACGCATCGACCAGATTATCGATATAAAGAGGATGGTAATAGGTTTTCCCGGAACCAAACATGGGGAAAAAGCCTTTGTTGACCCGGCGAAAAATCATCGCAAATCTTTCAGGATCACCAGGACCATAAATGGCAGCAGGGCGAAGGATGATTGTCTCCATCCCTTTGGCAAGATATTCGACCACCTTTGGCTCTGCCTCATATTTCGTTCGCTGGTAATAGTCTCCCGGAGCTATCGGCGAGTCTTCACCGCCAGGAGGATTCTCGACATTACCGTGTACACCGCAAGTTGAACAATAGATAAACTTTTTAACCCCCTCCTTGAAAGCTTCCTCCAAGACGATTTCGGTACCATGAATATTTACCTCGTCATAGTAATCGTTTGGCACATCGAGTTCCCGAAAGGCAGCAGCAAGATGCTGAACAATATCAACTCCTTTCATACAGTCGGCAACAACATTCCGGTCGGTAACACTGCCAATAACAACTTTTGCCCCCCATTCACGAATCTCATCGGTCTTCAATCCTTCCTGATAATCAAGACTGATAACTTCATGTCCTTCATCAAGAAGGCGCTTCACTAAAGCCTTCCCGGTAAAACCGGTTCCACCCGTCACAAGAATTTTCATAACTCTCCAATATTTTAATGAACGTTTTTTTTATCTGTATATATTTTCAAAAGTATCTCTGCAATACAATCTTCCGAGTAAAGCCGGGCAACCCTTTCCTGTCCCCTGACACATATATCACGCCAATCCTCTCGTCTGAGAAACGCCCGTTCCATTGCCTTTGCCAAGGCATACGGCGTGGCATCTTCAGCATAGAAACCATTTTCTTCAAGCAATCTTCTATTATTGGGTAAATCAAAACATGCTACCGGTAAGCCACTCGCCATGTAATGAAGGATTTTCCCGCTTGCCTCAGCAGATCCAGAGTTTTTGGGATCGACAGCAATATCCGCAACAGCCAGCCACTCCGCCAGATGCAGATAAGAAACTTCACCCAGGATAAGGACTCTCTCGTCCAGCCCTTTTTTCTGCACCTCCTGTTGTACCCATTCAACGGGGTATCCCAAAATGATAAAAAACCATTCAGGATGAGTTGCCGCGACCTGTTCCACAGCTTCAAGAAAAGAGTCAACGCCTTTACTCGCCAGAAGAGATCCGGTGTAAATTACCACGTCTTTCTCTGGAGGAACACCTTTTTTTTGTCGCAGACTTTCCTGATTCCTGACCTGAAAAAACATGTCAGGAACCACATCTGAAAGCAGAGTTGTTTTCTCGGAAGGTACGCCACATTTTGATAACAGAAACTCGTGACTTGCCGGCGATGAGCAAACAAGAACATCCGGCAGATAGCATATAATTCGCTCTATTGCATAAAAAAAACGTATCAGCAATGGAAATTTCTGAAAATGCCCATACGCTTCAAGCTCTCCAGAAAGGCTACCCTGCACATCCATGACAACCAGCATTTTCCGCCAGAAAAGAAGCCGTCCCACAAGCCAACCAATAGCGCCGCCTTCATGAAGATGGCCATGAAGAACCGACGGGCGCTCGCTAAAAGCAACTTTCAACACCAAAAAGAACAACAAAAAATCGGCAACAAAACGATAAGGAGAAAATCCGGCGCTGGTCTTTGTATAACCGGGGATAGAAACAATCCGACGGACATCAACCCCGTCCATATCATCACCGAGACCGTACGTGCAAACAATGACACGTTGGCCACGCTTTTCAAGGCTTCTCACCTCATTGAGTATACGAATATGGCATCCACGATTGGCAAAAAATGGCGTTGGAGCAATATGTAAAACTGGTTGAGACACGGAAGTAGACACAACAACCCATCATTTGAAATGAAACTCTCAATGCATAAAAAGCTGATAATGCCTTTCCGCATCTTCGAGTTGTTCTTTTTTGGTTGCCTCTGTCCAACCCAGTAAATCCTGCATCACATCGGCGACCAACTCCAAAACCTCCCTGCCAGGATACCCAAGGGAACCCAGACCGGTACGGGCAATAATCACGTCTGTCAATGTACACGCCATTTCTTTCTCAACCGCCCATGCAATTTCGCCAATAACACAGCCCCTGCCCTCGCAGACTCTGTCCAGCCCTTTATCCTTTTGCTGCATCCAAGTCATGGCTTCATCTAATTCAGAGCCAAAAGTTTGCACCAAATGGGTAATAACATCGGGTTCACAGATTTTACTGTAACGTTGTTCTGCTGACTGACAAAACTTTTCAAAGTCAGAAATTTTACCCCCAACCAAAGGAGTTAATGCAGTTTGACACTTTGCCGTAAATTTCAATCGCGCAGCAAGCATATCCATTGCCTGTTCAGCAACAGCTCTGGCGGTGGTATATTTTGCCCCAAAGACAGAAACAATGCCTTCAACCCCATCTTTCTGTCCATGATCCACCAGCTGATATTCTCCATGCCCCTGATACGTATCCCGCTTTATTTCGTCACTCAGCAGCGGGTAAAGCCCGGAAAAAGCATACTCCACATCCTTGCGCTCAAGTCTGAGTCCTGGAATTATCTCATTTATATCGGCAAGGAAGTCAACAATATCCTTTTCTGTAACACAGACATCATCTGGAGTTTCATCAAAAGGCACGTTTGTGGTTCCAATCAAAGACTTTCCACGCCAGGGAATAATAAAGATATGGCGCCCTCCTCTGGTCACCATTCCTTCTGTTTTTTTATCGCTGCCAAGTGCCAGCGCGTACTTTTCCTGCAATTGACGGGTTACAAGATGAACCCCCTTAGAAAAGCCTGTGGTCTCTTTATACAGCTTTATTCCCGGAATCTTTTCATTAAGCGCCGGCAAGAAAGGGCCGGAGGCATTTGCGGTCATCCGGCTGCGAATAGTGATTTTTTGACCACTCAACCTATCAATACAAAAAACACCCTTCACCCGTCCCTGTTCAAAGAGAAAATCCTCCACCTCAAGGTGATTTGCAGCAACAGCTCCATTGGCTACGGCTGATTTTACAACCTGCAAAGTCATGCGCTCAGAATTGGTCATATGCACTTCATAAAGCGTATGCCCGCCATTTATTCCGGGGACATCCTGCAGACAATTTGCCAGCGTAAAGACCTTCTTTTTATCCAGAAAGGAACCAAACGGAACCTTCTTGGAATTATCTATAATCTTCGAGTTGAGATCAGAACAGAGAAGACGATAAAGCCCCATTCCAACATTCAGGGCAAATCGTCCTTTCATAAAACTTCCAGAATATGTGGGGATAAGAAAAGGAACAGTTGTTGTCAACTGCGGTGCAATCACCTGGAAAAAGGTTCGTTCCCTGGCAGATTCTCTTACCTTGCCAAACTGCAATTTCTGTAAATAACGAATTCCACCATGCAAGAGCTTGGAGGAAGCGGCAGATGTCGCCATACCAAAGTCATCTTTCTCAACCAGTGCCGTTCTCAGCCCACGTAGTGCTGCATCATACGCCAAAAAAGCACCCGTTATGCCACCACCGATGACAAGAAAATCAAATTCTTCTTCTGCCAGATATTTAAGTTCTCGTTTCATTATCAAATTTTTCCCTTTCTCTACAACAACCGCCTCACACATATCAAAAACAGCGCCTTTTTCTTTACAA
>PDWI01003306.1_pt1 | contig 22859 bp, 19 predicted proteins | sample 1430891 | NCBI WGS metagenome assembly PDWI01 (sample SAMN01162508, study PRJNA174530) | Oral metagenome, whole genome shotgun sequencing project. | biome: Marine environment; feature: Marine mammal; material: Swab sample of the gingival sulcus; isolation source: swab sample of gingival sulcus... | reverse complement strand
ATAAGGTTTTTGAATGATAAATTTATTAGTTAAAAGATTAGAAAATGGGAAAATTGAAAGGTTTTTTAAATGAAGAATGAAAAATTAAGAATTAAAAATGTTTTTTTCGTTGGTAGGTTTTAAGGTTGTAAAGTGGTAAAGTTTTTTAAATAATGAATGATAAATTGTGAGTTTTTCTAGTCTAAGTGTGGTTTGGAACTACGATTGTAAAGATGAATATTCTAATAATAAGGTGTATTTTTAGTATTTTATGCAGAGTAAAATAAAACTCTACCCTCCGAATTACAAATACTCTTATTATATATTAGAGCGTAGTTTGTAACTACGCTCAGGGCAGGTGAAAACTCTGTCCAACATTTTGTATATTGCTATAAATAGTAGCAACTATAAACAATCCATTAATAATGTGTAAATCTTATTATGTGATAGTTGGTGGATTGAAGCACGAGCTACAAGCTCGCGCTAGCGAGGGGGAATATTCTAAAAAAGGAGTATTTGTAGTATGTTGTGCAGAATAAAATAAAACTCTACCCTCCCGCATTACAAATGCTCTTTTATATTAAAGCGTAGTTACAAACTACGCTCAGGGCATTACTTAGCTCTAAAAATAACGCTTATTTTATTATTCCTTTTTGAAATTTAAAAGCAATCCCCCTATCTCAACGAAAACGAATATTCGTACTATTTGTTGCAGAATGAAGTGGAAACTCACTCCAACATTTTGTATATTGCTATAAATAGTAGCAAATATAAACAATCTATTAGTAATGTGTAAATCTTATTATATGATAGTTGGTGGATTGAAGCACGAGCTACAAGCTCGCGCTAGCGAGGGGGCTACAAGCTCGCGCTAGCAAAGGGGGACTTATTTTTGTTATTCCTTTTTGAAACTAAAATGTTTTTAAACTGCTAAATTACCACATTATCGTATTAGCAAATTAACATATTGTTTTACCAGTTTACCGAAAGGGTTATAATAAAGTTGAAAGGGGGTGAAGGAATAATACCAGGTCCCGGATAACCGGTGGCTCTTTGAGTGAAATAAGCTTGGTTGGTTAGGTTTTGCAAACTACCTTCCAAACTGATGTACTTATTAAATTTATAGGACGCGGATAAATCTAAAACGTAATAAGCAGGTATCTTACCGAAAATACCATATTGATTTTCCGAATTGGGAGTATCTTGATTGGTTGCCTCAGCAAACTGACTACTAACATAAGACAACTGAGTATTTAAAACCCAATTCTTATAGCCTAATTCTATACCACTTCTGAAATTGACCAAAGGTACAAACTCAACTTTGTTTCCTTCTATATTAGGTACGTCTGAGCTTAAATAAGAGGATCCTGTAATGGCTGTATTGGTATATAATTTACAAATAAGTTCTTCATTATTCCAAAAGGTTTGGTTTACATCCCAATCTAAAAGAGTTTCAAAGCCATAGGTTAAAGCAGTTCCTACATTATCACGATAACGCTCCACTCCCCCATTTTGATTAACGTGGTAATACTCGCCTATTTTATCACCATAATACAAAGCATAGAGGCTACAGTCAAAAAGCAATACTTTTTTAAAGCGTCCTTTAACACCAAGATCGGAACTATAGCCTTTTTCATCACTAATATTGGGCGCTATAGCAAAACCGGGCGTGTGCGAATGGATGTCACTGAAGGTTACCGAACGATAGTTTTGAGATAGATTAGCATAATACTCTATATTTTTGCTTTTATAAGAGAAACCTATTCCGGCTAAGAAAATACTACGGTCTTTTACCACGTTATCTTGAATAGTAGTGTCGTTAATAACCACACCGGCGTGCTGTGCTATCACTCTATAATGCCCTTTACTTTGGGTACGGATTCTTTCTAAACGAATACCCGGAGTCAAACTTATTTTGTCTGTAATTTGAAATATATTCTCAGCAAAGCCTGCTAAGTTCAAATTAGGATAATCAAAATAAGATTGGCGTTCGTACAAGGGGAACTCTTGATGTGCAAAATGAAAGTCAGCATCGCTATCAGAGCTACCAGCTCCCTGCTGACTGCTATTATTGGATTGGTAATATTTAGCTCCTATTAATAAAGTACTTTTATGTTGCCCGAAATGATACCTGTTTAGCCAACGGGCTTCTGCTCCCCAATTTTTAAACTCGCCTATTAATAAATCACGGGCTGTTCCTTTGGTGTCAGGCTGTGAAACTCGGTAACTCCTATACCCCAAGGCACTGCGTTCTGCCACTAAGGTAAACAACTGAACGGAAGCTCGCATATCTTCGGTAAAATGATGGGTATAGCGTAAGTTAGCTACATTCCAATCTACTCTAAACCAATTACGCTCTCGGTTGCTTTGCTTGGGGTTTTCGTAAAACATATAGTTGGTCAAACCGCCTGCCTGCTGTGCCAAATAGTGATACTTAAGCCAATCGAACTCTATCTTATTAGCCGGATTAATATTATAATTTAAATTGACAAAAGCATTATAGGACTGATACTTCGAATTAGGACGATAGCCATCGCCTCGCTTATAATTGAAATAAGAATAGTAACTGAATTTCCGGTTTAGTTTACCACTAAGTTCAGTAAAAGAACTCATAAACTGATAACTTCCGTATGACAGGCGTTGGTTAAGATGAATTTTGTGCGAATGAGGTAAATTCATTTTAAAATTGAGTAATCCCCCAAACTGCGTTCCATATTGCAAGGACGAAGCGCCTCGTATGACTTGTATTTCACGAACTGCCTCTGCCGGTGGTGTGTAATAACTTTCAGGATACCCCAAGACATCGGCACTAATATCGTATCCATTTTGTCTGGTATTGAAATTGGCAGTTCTGTTGGGGTTAAGCCCTCTCCCTCCAATATTGAGCTGCAAACCACCCTCACTACTCTCGTTAATAGTAACACCTGCTACCTTTGAGAAGATTTGTCGGGCATTGTTAGCCGCTTTATTGACTGTCATAGCATTAAGTAGCACCACCTCACTTTTCTTACCGGCATTAACAGTCATTCCCTCTATATGTCGTAAGGTTCTGAAATTGCGTTGTTCTTGTCTTTTTTTTCTAATAACCACTTCGGAAAGATTATAAAACAAGGGTGTTAAAACAATTTTCCAACGGGTTTTATTCAACCATTTATCATCTAAAACGACACTTTTAGCACTATAATTTTCTAAAAAGAAAATCAATTCCTCCCCTTTCGTTAGTTTGTTTTTGGCAATTCGAAATATACCTTTTCTGTTAGAAGTAGCCAATTGTGCCTTTTCGTAACTAAACACACTTACATTAGGCAAGCCCCGTCCTAAACTATCGGTCACCTGACCTATATATTCCGTTTGAGAATAAACAGGCGCAAACAATAGCGTTAACAAAAAAAGAAGAATACTTCGCCCTAAAAAGGACGAAGTATTAATTATGTATTTTAGCTTAGAAACAAGAACAATTAGATTCATAAAAGAAACAAATTTAAAAGGACAGAACTAATAGGATTCTTTTTCTAATCACCATCAGTATCCTGATAGCCTATTTGTATTTTTAATGCATTAACCATTTTGGTTTTATAATTAGCTACATTGACTTGAATAGCTTTATATAATTGCAACATTTTATCTTGATCTGTTAATGCCAATTCTTTTAAATCAAGCTGTAAACTCTCTATTTGTTGCTGAATGACATCGTATTGTTGATTAATTTCTTTTACCAAGTCTTCTTTATTTTTTCCTTTTAAAATAGAAGCTAAACTTGCTCCATTTTTATCATCAGAAAAGTGTTTTCCGTTGAAAAAATCTTGTGAACTTTGCAAAGCAATACTCAACAATTCTTTAGAAATATCACCTTTATAATAGGCTTCGATAATTTCCGGAGCTGCTTTCCCACTCTGAGCGTTAATAGCTCCGGCAGCATAGCCCACTTTATAAGCTCTAATATCTTTTTCGTAAGACTTTATAAAAGCATTAATAGTACCGCTATAAGCTCCTGTTACAGAATTATCGGTAGAATTAATATATTTAGATTGATGTTCTATCCAATAATTTAACACCTTTTCAGTATTATCTTTAAGCGCTTTAGTTAGCATCAAAATATAAGTTCTAACAGCGTTCCCCTCTTCGTTTTGAGCTAATATAGTAGTATTGTCTTCAGCAAAAAGCAAGTAATCTAAAGCAGGAAATCCTTGATAGGTCTGCTTTGAAGTTAAAAAAGAAGGGTTCATTTGTATTTTATCGGCTTTGCCTTCTTTTATAAGTTGAATATTTTTCTGAATATTTTCCACATTAGTAGGAAAGGTATTACTCATTTCATTAAAGTAGTTTTTTTCGGCAGCACTAAAATTAAATATTAGTACTCTTTGAAAAGCTTTATAAGCTTTCTCCCACTGCTCTTTAAATTGGTTTAATTCATTTTCTTGAGCATTGTCATTCAAGTTCTGTGCTAAGTTATTCAAATCCAAGACTTCTTTTTGATAAGCTTGATAAGATGGAATAATAATATTCTCAGCCCAATTCTTTAAGACCTCTTTATTAGACGCTTCAACTTCAGAAGATGAATTATTCTTATTATTTTCTTTACAACTGTAAGAAAATAATAAAACCAAAACAGCCATTAACGACCAATATACTTTTTTCATAGTTTGATTAGTATTATTAAAAAAGCTACCCAAGAAACCTCCCGAGTAGCTTTGCTTATTTATTTCATTAAAAATTAGAAGTACGATTATTTCGCATCAGCTAAAGTAAATCCAAACATATCAGCAACAGCTTGAGCTTTTGCTTCTAACTGAGCAGGAGCATCGTCAGCCCATAAGTCCATTCCTGTAAATCCGGCAGCTTGCTCATTGGTAAGCATCATTTTATGATTTTGTGCATTGTAAGCAAATCTTAAAGAATAACATAAACCTAAACCTTCACTTAATTCGTGAGCAGTCTTATCCTTTAAACCTTCAGCTTGTAATTTTTCAGCATACTCTACAATATAATGAACACCACGGAAAGCAACAGCAGTGCTAATATCCTTGTTGATATCCATCATTAATTGCATAAATGCAGGCTTCTCATCAGCTTTTTTATAAGCCTCTTTAAGGTTATTGAAAATTCTATCAGCAATACCGTTGTATTTTTCAGAACCACTCACTTTCAAGATGTACTTTGCTAACTCATTACCATCATTCTTTTCCATTTTTTCCTTATCTAACTGAGCTTTATCACCTAAGATATAAGTAACAGCTTCATCAAGACCAGCTATACGCTCCTCTTTATCTTTACCCATAACAGCTTTCATAATAGCGTAGTTAGCTCCGTTCATTTGGAATGCTCCAATTAAACCTTTCTTAACTAACTGACAAGTCTCTACACCTTTTGCACTTAAAAAACGCTTACCTAACTTACCTGCCTTTCCTTTTTCAGCAGTTTGGTCAGCATTATCTTTCATATGCTCAATCCAATTAGCAAAATCTGCTTGAATAGTAGTTTCATCTTTATCTTGCTTGGCAACAAAAGGCTTAATATCCTTATTATAAACCTCTAATAATTGAGCAGGTGTCTTTTCTGCATCCTCCTTCAAATTAGAGTGAATCACATTAATAGATTTAAACACATCGCTTATAGCTGTCAAATCAGCACCCTTATTTGGTTTTGGATCTGGTGTTGGTTTATTCTCTTCTTTATCATCTTTAGAACAGCTTACTGCTAAAACTCCCGCAGCTAATACAGCTAATAATAACTTTTTCATTGTAACTTTATTTTATTTATTAAATATTTAAATTATGGGCACAAAAGTATATTATTTGCTTAAGATAACAATTATTTTTCAGAAAATATTTAAAAAAAAGTTACCTATACAAAAAGGTATATCTTATTCTAAACTTAATAAAATAAATCATTAATACTCCCAATTCAAGTCTATAGTAACGTAAGTTCAGTCTAAAACAGCAACATAATGAGTTATTAACCAGACAATAAAACAACCATTACAAAAAGTCAGAAATCAAAAAAACGAAATTACATAATAGTAGAATGTTGCATTTAAAACAATAAAGTCCCCCTACTTCCAACTTCAAATTTCGAACTTAAAAAAAGCAACTAATGCTCAAAAAACGTCTTTATTTAGGTATTGAAGATATGATATTAAGTAGATTTTTTAATATTTTTCGACTCAAACATCTCCCCTATTTATTAATAAAAAACAACACTTATTCCTACATCATAACATTTTATATCCACACTAGTTTAGTAACTTTTAAAAGCAAAACACCTTTTGTTTATACTTCATTTAGCTATAAGCCCATTTTAAAACCTTTAAAAATATATAGGAAAGGCAAAAGCAACCTTTTTTCACAGAAAAGTGTTATATAAATAGAAACAAATGTTTGGTGATTAAAAAAAAAGCACTTACATTTGTGTTTTAAAATTAAACAACATTTAAAATTAAATTTTTTATTCTATGAGAAAGATAAGTTTACTATTAGCGGCTACTTTTGCTGGATTAGCTTCTTTCGCTCAATACAATGTATCTGATGCGGGACAAGCTCAAAAAGAAGCCCTTTCTATTGAAAACGGAGCACGTCAATTTGTGACTCCTAAAAAAGCTACCAGAGGAGTAGCTGACACCGTTGTTATGTTCAACTTTAACGACGGACAATTACCTGCCGGCTGGACTACAGAATACGCTGCAGGAAGCCCTGAAGGTTTTATGGTTGTGGACAATGCCAATGTTCCAAAAGGTGCTTGGACTCGTGTTTCTTCACAAACTATTTACAGTACAGATGCTAATAACCAATTTTTACTGTTACCTTGTGATTTTATGAACTGTGTACCGGGAAGTAACCCTCCTGAAATGGTTCAGTCTCCTAAAGATGTGGATGCAACTGTTCAGTCTGATTGGATTGATATTTCTTCTGTAGAAGGTAAAGTTCAATTCGCAATGAACACTACTTTCAGACTTTATGGTGCTGCTAAATTAGAGTTATCTATCAAAACTAAAAATGCAGAAGGTACAGAAAGTGAATGGACAACATTTGATTTATCTAATGTAAATGGTCGATTCATCAAAGAAAACAGCCCTGGAACAAGAATTCAAAATGCAGCAGGTGAGGATACCATTGTTAACTACGTAAGACAATTCGTTAACATCTCTGCCTACACTTACCAACAGCCATTTGTAAAGTTCAGTATTCGTTGGTCTAAAAGTTCTCATTACTATTGGGCTATGGACGACATCGCTCTTCAAACTGTTTCTGACAACGATGTTGCTATTGATGCTATCTATGCCACTTCTGCTACTAAAATTTGGACAGAAGATAAAACATACCCTGGTTCTACAGAACTTGTATATAGAGATGCTAACTATTACTTAACAGAATATCCTATTGATTTCATTAACGCTTTAAACTTAGGTCTTTTAGCTCACCAAAAAGGGCTTAATGGAGTAAATGTAAAAGCTGAATTCAAATTAGACAGTGTTGATACTGAAATTTTCTCTGCTGAATCTCAATATACCATTGAGAATTTAGGACAAGCTGGTGTAAAATATGACAAAATTTTATTTACGGATACAACCGGATGGTTTAGTGAAAACCCACCCGCAAGACCTGTATTATATTACCCTGAATTATCATCAGATTTCTTTACTAGTCACCCTGATTATTTCAACGATGGTATCCCTTACACTATGAAATATAAAGTAAGTAGTGAGAACGAAGATACTGATATGGAGAACAATGAGGCGCAAGCTCAATTATTAAACGAAACATTAGGACGTGTTTCTTACCACACTTCTCCTTCTGCAGGTGAAACTATAAAAAGTAAAAAAGGAACTTCTTTCCACAACTGGGTTTCTACTACGCCTAAAACAGACGGTCTTGACACCAAAGGTATTGAAGTTGTTTTAGACAAAGGAGAAGATAAATTCCACGCTTATGGTGTAAGATTCTTCTTACCTAAAAACTCTGAAATGGAAGGTGTTCGTAAGACTACTTTTGATGCTTCCGGAAACGGTTGTACTGTAAGAGCTTGTTTAGCTGTATTTGTTCCCGGACAAGGTCCTCAAAAAGTAACCAGTATTTCTCAAGATATAGGTTATACCCTTAAAGAAGAAGACTTAGGTTCTTGGATTTACTTACCATTTGACGAAGAGAAGACTATGGAAGAAGAACTTCCTACAGGACGTTATATTTTTGGTGTAGAGGTTCAAGCTTATAATGGTCAGAACTTTATTTTAGGTGAAGACTTTACAAAACACCAAGCTCACTGGCAAAACAGAGTATTCTTCAAATTTGGAGGTACTGCTGAATGGTCTTGGTCAACTGTTGACAATGGTGCTTTAATGATTGACGGATACACCAACCTAGAGCAATTTAACCACGACAAGAGTGATGTTAAAGATATTAAGGTTGTAGCTGATAACGTAGTTGTATATCCTAACCCTACTACAGGTGAATTAAACATCAAAAATGTTGACAATTCAACTATCAATGTTTACTCTATCACCGGTGCTCAGTTAATGAGTGTTAAAAATGACGCTGTAGAAAGAACTATTGATTTATCAAACTTCCAAAAAGGAACTTATTTAGTTCAGGTTGTTAAGGATAATCAAGTTATTACTAAAAAAGTTACTTTATTATAATTTTAAGGTAACATAACGAAAGCCTTTATGTTGCTTTCTAAAAATAGAAAACAGGCGTTAACTTTTAGTTAGCGTCTGTTTTTATATTATGGTGTTCGAGAAGAAAGTTGAAAATTGAAAGTTAAAAGTTGAAAGTTGAAGGTTCATAGAAGAACACTTTACAAACTAATAAAGATTAATTTTTTCAGAATTTTATAAAGCCATAATAAAAAACATTAACAAGCTTAGCTCCTTAATCTACAAATCATACCCTACTATGCTCTTAAAAGGAAAAAATAACAATAGCCGGATTATAGTAACAAATGCTGAAAAATGGTTACATCAACATCCAACAAAAGGCTCTATTATTCTCATTACAGACAGTCACCTTAATAGCTGTTATCCTAATTTTCTAAAAAATATTCCTCGTATTGTTATTCCCTTCGGAGAACAACACAAAACAAGAGAAACCGTAGATTACATCATTCAACAATTACTCAATTTATCAGCAGATAGACAAACTTTTTTACTAGGATTTGGTGGCGGTGTGATAACTGATTTAACCGGTTTTGTTGCTTCTGTTTTTATGCGTGGCATTGCTTTTGGACTTATACCAACTAGCTTGCTGGCTCAAATAGATGCTTCAATAGGCGGTAAAACGGGGTATAATTTTAATGGCTATAAAAATATTATCGGTTCTTTTTACTTACCCGATTTTGTACTTTGTGATATTTCTTTTTTGACAACACTTCCTCAAAAAGAATATTTATCGGGCTTAGGTGAATTAATCAAATACGGTCTTATTGCTGACCAAGAATTGTATCGTTTTATTAATAATAACATTCCTGAAATCTTAAATAGGAATAAGGCAATATTGGAGTATTTAATTCCCAAAGTAATGGCTATAAAAACCACAATAGTGGCTGAAGATGAACACGAAAAAGGACTAAGAAAAATATTAAATTTCGGTCATACAGTTGGGCATAGTTTAGAAAAGCACCAAGATATCCCTCATGGTTTTGCGGTTAATATAGGTATGATGACCGCTTTAAAGTTATCGTGTCAAATTAATCATATATCTTCCTCTGAGATTGATTATTTTTCAAAATTAAGTTGTCAATTGGGTTTACCAACTCAACATGAAATACCTATAGAAGACTTAGTTGAAGCTATGAAGAAAGACAAAAAGAAACAAAATAGTCATATTGATTTTATTCTTCTAAAACAAATAGGAGAAGCAGAAATAACCACATTTAGCTACCCTCAAATAAAAGAACTACTTTATGAATTGCGTTAGTATAGCTCATATTAATTATGAAGAGTTTAAAAATATTTCTAAAGAGATAGAATGTTTTGAACTAAGGTTGGATTTGTTAAATTTTAATGACCAACAACTAAAACAGCTATTACAATCAAAAGCCCAATCTATTGTAACCTATAGAACCCAAAGTAATGATATTTTTACTTTACAACAACTAAAGAAATGTATAGATTACGGAGCTAATTATATTGATATAGACATAGAAATGTCTCCGGATTATATTTTCGAAATACAGAATTACATCAAAGGTAAATCTACACAACTCCTTATTTCTGCTCACCAAAAAGAAGATACTAAAAACCAATGGCTCAATTTGTTAAAAGCTTTAAATAAAGCCCAAAGTTACCAAGCTGATATGTTGAAAGTAGCCTTTTTTATGAATAAGAAAGAAGACTTTTTATTTTTCAATTATTTATATAAAAAGTTCCCCAATATTATTGCCATAGGAATGGGGAAATATGGTAAAATGTCTCGTTTACTTGCCTTAAAAATGGGAGCCAAATGGGTGTATTCTTCTCTGTCAAAAAAACAGGAAACAGCTAAAGGGCAATGGGATTATACTATGTTTAAACGCATTTCCGAACTTCTGTAAGAAAACTATTGAAAGCCTAAAACAAACAACACATCATTATTCTGTGTTAAACAACCACACTGCTTTAAGCAAAAGCTTTGAAACGCTAACGATAATTAAATATATAAGCACTTTATTTTGATATACAATAAGCACTTGTTTTCAAGCTATTTTTTATACATTTGTCGAAGAAATATACATAACGTAAATATTTAACAATGATAGAAGCTAAAAATATTAGCAAATCGTATGAGAGTCTAGAGGTTCTAAAAAATTTAGATGTATTTATCCAAAAAGGGGAATTAGTATCGATTGTTGGAAGCAGTGGTGCCGGAAAAACGACTTTATTGCAAATATTAGGTAGCCTTCTAAAACCGGACAAAGGTGAGGTTAATATTAATGGCACCTCTATATATCAACTTAAAAATAAAGAGTTAGCACGTTTTCGCAATCAAGAATTAGGGTTTGTTTTTCAATTTCACCAATTATTACCTGAGTTTACAGCCTTAGAAAATGTTATGCTACCGGGTATGATAGCTAAAAGAAAACCCAAGGAACTTAAAAACTATGCTATAGATTTATTTCATTTCTTAAATATTCAAGACAGACTACAGCATAAGCCTTCTGAATTATCAGGAGGAGAACAACAGAGAATAGCTGTTGCCCGAGCTTTAATTAATCAACCTAGCGTCATTTTTGCTGATGAACCTACCGGTAATTTAGATAGTAACAATACTGATGAATTATTTCAACTACTGGTTAAACTAAAAAAAGAACTTAATCAAACAGTTTTAATGGTAACTCATAACGAAACATTAGCTATGCGCTCTGAACGTATCATCAAAATAAAAGACGGACAAATTTTAGATTAATTAAGCATCAAGCTATTTTTTTAGCTACTAATATTTAGCTTTACTCAACAACACTATTATTAATTCATACTATGAATAATTTCAATCACCTTTTAGATTTAGACTTAATTCAAATAGGAAACTTTTCCATTAAATTTTACAGTTTACTTTTAGTACTACTTATCATTATTATCACCAGATTAATAATATGGTTAATCAAAAAAACAATATTCCGTAAGGAACTTTCTATAAATGAATTAGGAAACAGACATACTTTATATCAAATTATAAAATACATTATTTGGGTCATTTCTATAGGACTTATTTTAGAAGCTATAGGTGTCAAACTAACTGTTCTTTTAACCGGTTCTGCAGCTTTATTAGTGGGGGTAGGATTAGGGCTTCAACAAACTTTTAATGATATTATTTCAGGAATGATTATCTTGTCAGAGCGCTCTATACGAGTAGGAGATATTCTTCAGATAGATGAGGATATTGTTAAAATAGAGAAGATAGGACTAAGAACTTCTCAATGTTTAAGTAGAGAAGATATATCCATTATTGTACCCAATTCTATTATTTCTAACAACAAAGTAATTAATTGGAGTCATCAGAACCATGAAACACGATTTAAAATCAATGTAGGTGTTGCTTATGGAAGCCCTGTAGATTTAGTCATTGAGCTACTAAAAGAAAGTGCAAAAGAACATCCTGATGTCTCTAAAAAACAAAATATTGATGTCCATTTTATAGACTTTGGTAATTCTTCCTTAGATTTTATCTTACTATTCTTTAGCGATAATATTTTTAGAATAGAAAAAGTGAAAAGCGATATTAGGAAAAGCATTAACCAAAAATTTATCGACCATAATATTACCATTCCTTTTCCTCAAATGGATTTGCATTTTAAAACTAAATTTGAAGATTTGAAAAGTTAAATATTGAAGGGTAAATTTTAAATGATGAGTAATAAATTATAAATACTTATAACAGAAAGGTTTTAATATTTGGGATTTATAATGTTCGTAAAATTAAAGTCTGTTTATAAAAACGTTTAACTTACACATTAAGAATCAACTTCCCTACCCCTCTTCTTCAAAAGGGAATCATCACAAGTCACTTTCAATATTCAACTTTATGAACTTTTTATTTGATGATGAACCTTAAGTTTTAATTTTTTTCTTTTTGGCAGCAGGAAACAGAACGTTATTTAGAATCAGCCTGTAACCCGGACTATTAGGGTGATTGTCTAAGTCTGTAGGTGGGTCATATACCATATGGCGATAATCTTCGGGGTCGTGTCCTCCATAAAAAGTCCACATTCCTTTTCCAAAATTACCATGTATATAGCGGGCTTCTCCGGCGGCTTTATTTTCGCCCATTATTAACACCGAATTTTTGATAAGCGAACGCTTATAAGAAGTGGTTTGCCCCATAAAACCTTTAATAATATTGGTGTGATTTTGAGTCATCATAGTGGGTACAGGATCCCATTTAGCAGAAAATTCAAATAGGGTAAAAAAGTCGCTGTCCTTTCTCACTTTGCGCTCTTGAGTTTGGTCTATATTAGAATATTCATACTCCAAAGGGTCTTTTTTGAGCAAGAAATTGGTAAAAGCAAAAGTGTTATCGAAATTCAACTGTTTTTGTGCATTTTTACTCATCGCATCGCCGTCGTAAATAGTGGCACAAATATCCGTATTTTCAGCAGCTAAAGCGATATCATAGCTATCGGTTGCCGAACACATAGCAAATAGAAAACCGCCTTTCTTAACGTAATCTTGAATGATTTTGGCAACGGATAATTTTAATTGAGATACTTTTTTAAACCCAAATTGATGAGCCGTTTTTTCGTTAGAAGCAACTTGCTTTTGGTACCAATCTGTGTGATGAAATGCCCTATAGAATTTACCATACTGCCCTGTAAAATCCTCGTGATGAAGATGTAACCAATCAAATTCTTTTAATTTTCCTTCCAATATTTCAGCATCATAAACCACTTCGTAAGGAATTTGTGCATACGTAAGTACTAGAGTAACGGCATCATCCCAAGGTTGCTTTCCTTTAGGAGAATAAACCGCTATTTTAGGAGCTTTTTCTAATTTAATATCGTCCATATTCACGGTCTCTTGAGCTATTTCACTTAAAATAGCCTGCTCCTGCGCATCAGAAATAACTTCAAATTTAACGCCTCTCACAAAGCATTCCGTTTGTATTTCTGTAGTATTAGGTACAAGAAAGGAACCGCCTCTATAATTCAACAGCCACTTACCGGTCAAGCCCCCTTCTAAAACCCAATAGGTAATACCATAGGCTTTTAAGTGATTGGTTTGCTTATCGTCCATAGGAATGAGCAAAGAACTTGCCCACAGATTCTGAGTGACTAAAAGACAGCATAATAATAGAATACGAATCGACATAAGAACGGCTTTTTATGGTTTTTTCTTCAATTCTTTTAAAGCCTGCTTAACGCTTATCTTTTTCCCATTTTTAAAAGCAATAACAAAGGCATCAGGGTATTTTTTACGCACCTTAGTTTGTACCTCGATAATCGATTCCAAATCGTATTCAACCCCGTAGGTGTAACGGTAATAACGAGGGCTTTTGTACTGTTGTACAGGTTTTAATCCTTTAAAAGAACGTCCTTTATAACGAATAGGCGTAGGCGAACTGTAAAACTGAACTCTAAATTCTATATTTTTTTTATTGGCTTGCTTTTTTGCACCTTTCTTAGTTGTTTTTTTCTTAATTTGCGCCTTATTGTCTTTTCCTTTTTTAGAGCTTTTTTCAGACTTTGTTGTGTTATTTTCCTTGTCTGTTTTTTGCTCTTCCAAAGGACCGTCTATTTCTATTTTATATTCTTTAAAAGCCCTATAAATAGCACTTGCCATATAGTCTTTGCCCTGTTCTGAAAACAAGAAATTACCTTCTTCTTGATTGGAAATAAAACCTAATTCAACCAAAACACTTGGAGATTCGCTGTCCCAAAGCACCCAGAAAGGCGCTTGTTTTACTCCTCTATCTCGTCTGTGAACCCTTGTTTTAAACTGATTTTGAATTAACTGAGCAAATCGTAAACTTTGTTTTAAGTGGATGTTCTGATATAAAGAAAAAATAATGTACGCTTCTGGTGACTGAGGATTAAAGTCTCCATATTGTTGTTGATAATTATCCTCTTGTAAAATTACAGAGTTCTCTTTCTTTACAATAGCCAAGTTTTTAGAAGATTTATCCAAACCCATTACAAAAGATTCTGTTCCTTTAGCCGAATGATTACCGGCAGAGTTAGCGTGAATAGATAAAAACAAATCAGCGTGATTATCATTGGCTATTTTAGCTCTTTCGTGCAATTCTAAAAACACATCGGTTTTTCGTGTATAAATAACCTTAACTTGTGGCATATTCTGTTCGATATAAGCCCCTACTCGTAAAGCTACATCTAACACTAAATCTTTTTCATTTCCTTTTTTTCCTATAGTTCCGGTGTCTTTACCCCCGTGACCGGCATCTATAACTATGGTTTTGACTGCTCTATCATTTTGTGCTTTTAAACTTAGTACACTGTTTAATAACAAAAAACATAATAGAAAAATAAACTTGGTCTTGTTCATTTCTTTTTAACTGTAATTTTATAATTTTGTCCCCTTTATATAAAAAACAAATTTAAACCTTTTTGTAAATAATAAAAAAACACTATCATCTGTTTTTTACACAGTGTTTTCAACAAAAAGAATTGAGGATAAATTATTTTAACAAACATATTGAAATCAATAAGCCAATATATATCCGTCCTTGGTATTCGTAACACAAAACTTTATCAAAAACATATTCAAAGAATGTGTTGTTTAGTTTTATGTTTTTGGGCTTTTTCCTCTTTTTCTCAAACTCCAAAAGACACACTGTACATAGAAAATTATAGGCTTTCCGGTGACACTCTAAGAGAACATTCTATTCCTTTGAAAGAAAAAAAGAGTTCTGCAAACCAGTTGGAATCTCCATTTTTTTATCAATCGAGCGATTCTACGGAAATGCTTTTGGGAGATCAAAAAACACGCTTATATAGGAATGCCCAAATCAAATACGACGGCATAGAATTAAAAGCCGACAATATTTTCCTTGATATGAACAGCAAAATAATTGTTGCTTATGGCCGTACAGATTCCACCGGAAAAGTAATTGGGAAACCTGAGTTTATAGACGGAAAAAGTCCGGCTATCCAATCGGATACGATTCTGTATAATTTAGAAACTAAAAAAGGATTGATAAAAGGAGTTTTTACCAAGCAAGGCGAGGGGTATTTGCATAGCGAAGTAAATAAAAAACTGCCTAATAACGATGTTTGTTTAAAGAATGGTAAATACACCACTTGCGACCACGAACACCCTCATTTTTACTTAGCTCTAACCAAAGCCAAGGTAATTCCTAACGATAAAATTGTATCAGGTCCTGCTTATATTGTAATAGAGGACATTGCTCTGCCTATTGGTATTCCTTTCGGCTTCTTCCCTAACAGAAGCGGAGGAGCTTCGGGGATTATTATTCCCGGATACGGAGAAGAAAACGGACGAGGTTTTTTCCTTAGAGAGGGAGGTTATTATTTTCATATTAACGACTATGTAGATACCAAAATATTAGGCGATATTTATACCAATGGTTCATGGGGAGTCGCCAACGAAACCCGATACAAATGGCGTTATAGATTCAACGGTAATTTATATGCTAAATATATGCGTTTTATTACTAATGATGACGAACCTAACAGAAGTGTACAGAATACTTATCGAATAGAATGGCGACATAATCAAGATGCTAAAGCGAACCCTTATTCTCGTTTTTCAGCCAATGTTGATTTTAGTTCTTCTGATTTTAAGTTATACAATCATATGCAAGCAAATAATCGCTTGAGTACCACTCAAAACTCAAGTATTTCGTATAACAGACGATTTGCCAATACGCCTTTTAACCTGTCTGTGAATGCGCGTCAAAGTCAAAACACAAGTATTCAGAATAACAAAAACACTGGTCTGATGGATATTACTTTACCTTCGGTGAATTTAAGTATGAACCGTTTATATCCGCTAAAAGGACTTAAAAAAAGTGGTAAAGAGGCTTGGTATGAGAAAATAGGTATTAGTTATAGTGGTAGTTTTAGCAATCAATTGAGTGGATTAAACGAAGACACACTTTGGTCAGCTTATACTTTAACACAATTTAAAAATGGCGTTCAGCATCGTATTCCTATTTCTACCAATTTCAAATTATTTAAATATATCAACATCAGCCCCTCGTTCAATTATACGGAACGTTGGTACTTCAAAGCTTTAGAACGCTCCTTTAATTTGGATTCTAACCGAGTAGAAATAGATACTTTAAATGGTTTCAGGCGCGTGTACGATTTTACCACTTCTTTATCCTTAACAAGCAAGGTGTATGGAATGTATCAAGCTAAAAATCCCAATGGCTTCTTCAAAGCTTTAAGGCATATTGTCACACCTACCATTAGTTTTTCTTGGCGACCTGACTTTTCTGAGCCTCACTGGGGCTATTATCAGCATATTTACAAAGGCGATAGCTTGGTGGGCATTTATTCTCGTTATCAAGGTGCACAAGGTTCTTGGTCGGGTATTTATGGTTCGCCACCCAAAGGGCGTTCGGGACGAATTAATTTCAATTTAAACAATAATTTTGAAATGAAAGTTCGTAATCGAAAAGACACTATTTCAGGAAGTAAAAAAGTGAAATTATTAGATCGATTAAGTTTCCGAACAAGTTATAATTTGGCGGTAGATTCTTTAAATTGGTCGAATTTATCGATTACAGCCGGAACACAAATTGCCGAAATTCTGAATATGGATTTCAGTGTGAATATAGACCCTTACGACTTCAACAGAAAAACAGGTCGTAGAGTGAACGATTTGATGTGGAGTAAAGGAAAGTTGGGGTATTTAAAATCGGCACGTTTATCCTCCGGTATTCGGTTTAGTTCCGAAGGTATAGGAGGTAAATCGCGAACGGCTAATTTGAGCGAAAACGAGAAAGAAAACCTAAGAAATATAGGCTACACCGATTATATGCTGGAAATGGGCTATGCCGATTTTTCCATTCCTTGGTCTTTAAATATTGACTATTCCATTAATTTTAGTCAAGCTTATAACGTTAAGGAACAAAAGTTTAAAGACAATACAAGTCAAACTATGAACGTAAATGGCACCTTAAATCTGGCTAAAAACTGGAAAGGGAGATTTCGTTCCGGTTGGGATTTTGAGAAGAAAGAAATGGCTTACACCAGTATTACTTTAGTGCGCGATTTACATTGCTGGGAGTTTAGTTTCAACTGGGTGCCTTTTGGAACTTACCGAAGTTATTATTTTAAGATAAATGTTAAATCAGCTATGTTGCAGGACTTAAAATATGAGCAACGTCGCAGTTGGTTAGAAGATTTATAAACAATGGATTTTTACGCTTTTCTACAAAACCAAATGGAAGATTGGAAAAAGACGTCTTCTTTTAGAGAACTAAAAACGCCTCTTCCTTCATCAGATTATATTGATTTTTCGTCTAATGATTATTTAGGTTTAAATGCTGACAAGGAGCTAAAGGAACGTTTTTTAAAATCCCAAGAACAGCTTTCGTACAGCGCTTCTTCATCTCGTTTAATATCGGGGAATCATTCTGATTATTCTGCTATGGAAGATTATTTATCGACTTTATATCAAGGGCGTGCAGCTTTATTCTTCAATAGTGGATTTCATTTAAATATAGGTGTACTTCCGGCTATCAGTCAGAAAAATGATTTGATATTAGCAGATAAACTAGTACACGCCAGTTTGATAGATGGTTTGCGGTTGAGCACGGCAAAAGTCATCCGCTACCCGCATTTAGATTATAAAAAATTAGAGTATTTACTGCAAAAACATCGTTCTAATTATCGTCATATTTTTATTGTCAGCGAATCTGTTTTTAGTATGACAGGGGAAATGGTCGATTTATCTCGCTTGGTCACTTTAAAACAAAAATACGAGGCGCTTTTATATCTTGACGAAGCGCATTCAGTAGGCGTTATCGGTAAAAACGGATTAGGATTGGCAGAAAAAAAACAGCTCTTGTCAGAGGTGGATTTTTTGGTAGGAACTATGGGTAAAGCTTTGTGTTCGGTAGGCGCTTATTTGATTTGCAAAGAAGAAGTTAAAGCCTTCTTAATCAATAAATGTCGTTCGTTAATTTACACAACAGCTCTTCCGCCTATTAATTTAGCTTGGTCTTTATTTATAATGCAAGAAGTGGTGCAGTCAAATGCTAAACGCAAGCACTTAGAAGAACTAAGTAAGTACCTCCGAAAACAACTCCAATATTTAAAATTCAAAATAGTAGGCGATGCTCATATTTTTGCTATCGTTTTAGGAAAAAACGATTTATGTATGACAATGCAAAGCTATCTTTTAGAGCAAGGAATTGTTGTACAAGCTATTCGTCCCCCTACTGTTCCTAATAATGAAGCCTGCTTACGTATATCATTACATTCTAATTTAAAATTTGAGGATTTAGATGGCTTAATTAATGCTTTAAAAAGTAAAGTAGGTTTTTTGTATAATAACGTGAATTTGGGATAAGAAAAGAGTAAAAAAAAGTTGAAAAAAATAGACCATTTTTTATCCCTATTAATATAGTCACAAAAAAAAGAGTTGAAAACGGTAGTATCTCATAAAGTGTCTAAATTACAGCCATTCTTTATTTTTACTTTCTCTTTTTATTTTGTTTTTCTTTTATCTTATTTTTAATAATTTCTATAATATATTCATTTACTACCCAAATCAAAACCCAAAGACAAGAACCAAAAACAATATATGCTGTATCTATTTCTGAATTATAGAGATATTTAACTGCTAAATTTAATGAGAACAAAAACAGACCAGAAAATACACCTTTCAATAGCCATCTTTTATTATTGTGTTTCATTTTTTTAATAATCTAAAAAAACAAGAAATCCCCCCTACATATAATTTGTTTACTTTTAACAAAGATAGAATATTATAAATATACAAAACAATACCCTATAATAGGTATTTTAAATACAAAAATATAACTAATATAAGGGATTGTTTTATCAACTATTTTTTTGTAAACCGTAACTTTTTTATAATGCACTGTGGGTATTTTTTGTAAAATTTCTCCACCAAATAAAAATTTTTTATAACTTTATCATTCATAAAAAAAAGACTTATTTACTTCAAATCAGAGGTTTATAATTAAAACAAATATCTCTTTCTTCCCCCTCTCTAAGCGTAGTTACAAACTACGCTTCTCCATATTCTATCTATTTAAAATAGAATATTTATAAGTAAAACAACCACTAAAAAACGATGTTTTTGTATAGTGCATTACAAATGCTTTTTTATAATTAAGGCGTAGTTAAAAACTACGCCTAGTGCATTTCCAGCTACGCTTATAAACCAATCTCTTAAATCATATATTCAAAATAAAGTCTTTATTTATAAACCTCTAGAATACAAATACCATTAATCGTTGTCTTTGTGAGGTCTATAGTGAACATTCCAACTGTCTAACCTCTTGTAATGGCGTTGCATTCTTTTGATGAAATTATCGTAATTTCTATCTTTTTTGTTTGTCCAAACGGCTTCCGATAAAGCTGATAAACGAGGATAAGCCATATATTCAACATGGTCAGAATCGGGCATATACTCTGTCCAAATATTAGCCTGAGCTCCTAAAATATACTGCTGTTTGTCAGCCGGCAAATCCTTAGGAAGTACTTGATATTCAAACACCATTTTTAAAGGACTATAACCTCCAATAGCTAAAGGCTCATTATCCTTATCTTTACTTTGGTAATGGTCAAAATAGCAAGGGCTGTTAGGACTCATAACAACATTATGATTTTGTCGTGCCGCTTCTATACCTCCACTTTCTCCTCTCCATGACATAACTGTAGCATTAGGGGCTAAACCACCCTCTAAAATTTCATCCCAACCAATAATATTACGTCCTTTGGTCAAAAGGTATTTTTCGATTCTCTGAACAAAATAACTTTGTAACTCGTGCTCATCTTTTAAGTTATGATTCTTAATTCTCTTTTGGCATTTTGAACAAGTTTTCCAACGGGTTTTAGGACATTCATCTCCTCCTATATGAATATATTTTGAAGAAAATAAAGTAACAACTTCATCTAAAACAGTTTGTAAGAAATTAAAAACAGAGTCGTTTCCGGCACAATACACATCATCGTAAACGCCCCAACGTGTTCCTACTTCAACAGAATCGCCCTTACAAGACAATTGAGGATAAGCTGCCAATACCGCTAAACTGTGTCCGGGTAATTCAATTTCAGGTACTACCGTCACAAAACGCTCTTTGGCATAAGCCACTATCTCTTTTACCTCGTTTTGAGTGTAAAAACCTTTGTGTTCTTTTCCGTCTCCAATATAAGGGTCAAAGTTCTGTTTTACAATGGTTTCTTTTCTTTTAGAACTAATTTCCGTTAATTTAGGAAAGGCTTTTATTTCTATTCTCCAACCTTGGTCTTCAGTTAAATGCCAATGGAATATATTCATTTTATGCTTAGCAAGTAAGTCGATATATTTTTTCACAAAACTTTTAGGATAAAAATGACGACCAACGTCTAAATGTGCTCCTCTCCATTTAAAAGCAGGTTTATCTTTTATCTCTAAACATGCCAAACTATATATTTTTTGGGGCGATAAAGTATCGGGCAACATTTGTCTAAGCGTTTGTAAACCATAAAACAAACCGGCATTTCCACCCGACTTTATAACAATTTGTTGAGGGTTGATATTCAACTGATAAGCTTCTTTATTAAGGGTGTCGTCTGTTAAAATAAGGCAAAGCCCTTTATGATTACTTGAAGGCTCAGATATATTTTCTGTTTTTTCAAAAGGAAAAAACGATTGAAGGGTTTTTAAAAGGCTGTTTTCCATCTTAGAACTATGATAAACAGGCGTTTGTTTAGATAGTTCAAAAATCCCCTCTTTCATTTCTATTTCCTGAACTTCAGGTATTAAAGATAAGTCTGTAACGTTTTTAGCAACAGAATTTTGTGCTTTTTCTAATGTCTCTGTTTGACAAGCTGTCCATAAAGTCAAACTAATAAATAATGTGAATATAACTCTCATTGATTTTACTTTTTTACTGAATTGATTATTCGGCAAAAATAGTAATATTTTAACAAACCCAAAATAGACATTAGCATCAGATACGCTCGGTGCACTCAACTGTTAAAAACCTAATGTAACAGCTTTCTTCTTTTATTTATTTCTTCTTTCTTGTTACTTTAGCTCCTATTTTTTCGCCCAAATAACCACCCAAAACAGCACATAACATAATAATACCTGCGTCTCTGAGAGAGTAAACATCAAAAAAAGCCGGTGTCCAAATTAAAAGAAGAAAACCTATTATTAGAATTATTGTGGTTATATTATTTTTCATTGTTATAATTTATTAAATTTCACTTCTGCAAACTTATAAATATTTTTATTTGCTTTTTTAGATGCTCTTTTTCTCTCTGTCTTTAATTTTGCTTTTTCAAACTTCATTTTTAATTCTAAATCTTCTCCTATTCTGAATACTGATTCGAAGTCTTTTATACGATTTAATCTTGACAAAATCCTTATTAAACTTTCAGTCGTGGTAGATTTTCCTTGTTCTATCAAACTAATAGTTGAAACACTTAGCCCAACTTCCTCACTCATTTCTTTTTGAGTTAGATTATGCTGTACTCTTATCTTCTGAAGCCTTTTTCCTAACTCTTTTAATATCTCTTGTTCCGTTAAAAATAACCAATCGCTCATATTATACGTCTTAAATAATTATTGATATTTTAATAATTAACTTGTTTTTTAATTTATAACTACTAAAATATCATAAGTTATTGCAAATATAGTATTTCGTAAAATATTACAAAAAGTTTTTTAACAAATCTTTAAATAAACTACTAAAACCCCAAAACCTATCCCCCTTTACAAAACCTAAAATTGAAGATAAGGTTGCAGTTTATCATTTGTTTTTAAAGTCACTCGTTTTTTAAAATCATCAAAGGAATCAAAGCTACCATTCATATCGCGCTCTTTTATTATTATTTTAGCTTGTTTATAGCCGATATAAGGGTGTGCTTTCAACGTTTTAAAATCCGCAAAGTTGATTTTTATTTTGGTTAAATGATTTGGATTTAGTTCTAAATGTGCTTGAATAGAGCTCAATAATAAACTATCAATACCATACACTTCTTGGATTTGAGCTAAGTCATAAAATCCTCCTAATGCCTTTCTGTACTTAATGAGTCGTTTAGATAATTTCTTACCAATTCCGTTCAAAGATTGTAAATCTACATAATCACAAGTGTTAATGTCGATTGTTTTAATAATCTTCGTTTTTTTGACTTTTTTACGCGCTCTATTTTTTGATTTCTTTATTTTAGAAATCGTTTTCTTTGAAGGTATATTGGTTTTGGAAATAGATAAATAGGGCTTTATTTCTTCAAAAACAGCAGATGAG